>VTLG01007545.1_pt1 | contig 49575 bp, 72 predicted proteins | sample 4694571 | NCBI WGS metagenome assembly VTLG01 (sample SAMN12604809, study PRJNA352737) | marine metagenome | biome: ENVO:00000447; feature: ENVO:00000209|ENVO:00000569|ENVO:01000036; material: ENVO:00002151; isolation source: viral sequences binned using virsorter ... | reverse complement strand
CTAATAGATTTCGCTACTACTGATAATAAAATTATTCTCAGAGTTAACAATGTTGATGAAGTAGAGTTGGTAGAAAATGCCCTATCACCAGTAACAAGTGATGGTGTTGCATTAGGTACAGGCTCATTAATGTGGTCAGACTTATTTTTAGCATCAGCATCAGTTGTTAATTTTAATAACGGAGATGTTGTACTTACTCACGCTTCTAATACGTTAACGCTTACTGGTGGTGATTTTGTTATAGGCGTAGACGATACTGGACATGATGTTAAATTCTTTGGGGCATCAGCTGGTGCATACATGGAATGGGATGAAAGTGCTGACCAACTTAGAATTATGGGAGCATCAGCAGATGCAACCACATCTACAGGTAAATTACTTCTTGCTACATCTTTAACAGATATTAATGCAAACGATGTAATTGGTAAGGTAGACTTTCAAGCACCACATGAAGCTGGTGGGACAGACGCTATTACAGTTGCTGCTTCCATTCAAGCGATTGCTCAAGATACTTTTAGTTCCTCAGTAAATGCTACAGACCTAGTATTTTATACAGGACATTCCGAAGCTGCTACCGAAAAATTCAGGTTTACTTCACAAGGTGAGATTGGTATCGGTGGTACTAACTATGGTACTGATGGTCAAGTCTTAACTTCTGGTGGGGCTGGAGCAGCGGCAGCTTGGGAAGATGCTGGAGGTGGTGGTACTTTAGATTTTGTGGCTGATGGAGCAATAGCTAATGGTGATGCAGTTGCACTTAATAGTGATGGTACAATATCACCATGTGATGATGCCACAGTAACAACTACTCAAGGATTTGGAACTGTTACTGCTTCTAACAAATTTACAACCAATACGTGTAATACTTTATTAGCTGTCTGGGAAGATAACGCTAATAAGGTTGTTTTTGTTTGGAGAGATGAAAGTGATAGTAATAAAGGTAAATCTGTAGTTGGTACTGTTAGTGGTGATACCATTTCTTATGGTAGCGTTGCAGAAGTTGATGATGGACAAATTAGATTTCATGGTATATGTTTTGACAGTTCTAACAATAAAGTTGTTGCTTCTTATTACGATTCTGATAACTCCAATCAAGGAACTGCTATAGTTGGTACTGTTAGTGGAACTTCAATTAGTTGGGGTACTGCTGTTATATATAACACTGGTGCTACGTATGATGCAGCAGTGGTTTTTGATAGTAATTCAAACAAAGTTGTTATTGGAGCCAGAGATGCTGGTAGTGGTAATGCATGGGGAATAGTTGGTACAGTCAGTGGTACTGGTATCAGCTTTGGTAGTGAATCTAGTGCGTTTGAAAGTGGAAACACTTACTATTTGAATGGAACTTTCGATAGTAACTTAAATAAAGTTGTTATTGCTTTTTCTGATGAAAACAATTCTAGTTATGGAACTTCTGTGGTTGGTACAGTCAGTGGTACTGATATTACTTTTGGTTCTCAAGTAATATTTGAAAGTGCTAGGGCTGATTATATAGGGTTAACCTTTGATAGTGACCTTAATAAAGTTGTTATTACATACCAAGATACTGGTAACTCTAATCATGGAACTGCCATAGTTGGTACAGTCAGTGGCACTAGTATTAGTTATGGTACTGCTGTTGTGTTTGCTGCTGCAAGTTCGGCAAGAATGGCTTATGGTACTGTCTATGACACCAACATAAATAAAGTTATTGTTGTATTTTCTGATGCAGCTAATAGTAGTTACCCAACAGGTGTAATTGGTGCCGTTAGTGGAACAACTATTACTTTTTCTTCTGAAACTACTTTTGAATCAGCATACAATATTCACCCATCAACAGTTTTTGATAGCACTAATAACAAACTTATTATTGGTCAGGCTGGTAACTCTACTGTAGATGGAGCAGCACTTGTAGTTGGGCCGCCTGTTTATACACAAGTAACAACCTATAATACTACTAATTTTATTGGGGTAGCTGCAGCAGCTATTTCTGATACAGCAACAGGTTCTATAAATATTATGGGTTCGGTAAATGAATCATTAACCAGTTTAACAGTTGGTGCTAAATATTATTTACAAGTTAATGGAACAATAGCTACGACAGCTACAGATAAAGAAATAGGTCGTGCTATAGCTTCAACAAAACTTCTGATCACAAAGGCACAAGCAGCTTCTGGTGGAGGAATGAACTTTATTGCTTCATCTGGTGCATTATCTGGAGTAGCTTCAGTAGAGTTTACACAATTTAATTCTAGTCTTTATGACCATTATGTATTTTGGATACAACATATACATGGTGTAAGTGATGATGTTTTCTTAATGGCACACAGTAGTACAGATGGTGGTAATAATTACAGCACTACTAATGGGGATTATCATTATAATGGAAGTTCAGATGCTACTGGGTTTTATATTAATACACATGGATTAGGAAATGCCGCTGCTGAATATGGAATTAGTGGTAGATTTGAATTGTATGCACCTCACGATGCTAATAATTTTACTTATGGGACATCATTTATAACACAGATGAATACAAATGGAACAGTTAATACCAGAGTTGGTGACGCTACATCTGGTGGAGCAAGACTAGCAGCAGAAGATGTAGATGCAATTCAATTTAAATTTACTAGTGGTAATATACAAACAGGAGAAATTGTTATGTATGGTATAAAGAGTGTTTAAATTAAAAGAGGGTAATAATGCCAAGATATAAAAATGTAAATGGGGCTACTATTCAGCTTACAGCAGAAGAAGAAGCTATTAGAGATGCTGAAGAAGCTACTTTTGCATCTGATGCAAACAATCGTGCTTCTATTAATGTTCGTGAAGAACGAGATAGGTTATTGGCAGAAACCGACTATCTGGCTCTTAGCGATGTTACAATGTCTGATGCTTGGAAAACGTACAGACAGAACTTACGAGATATACCAGCACAGTCTGGTTTTCCTAATAGCGTTACGTATCCAAATAAGCCAAGTTAAATATATAAGGAGTAAATTATAGTGAAAACCTTAGTTCAAAAATCAAACAATCTATCTCTTTATCTTTTAGAGGATAGTGTTAGTGTTACTATGACTACAGAGAATATAACAGTTGGAGACCCAGTTAAGTTTATAATTGCTGATTGTAATAGTACAAATACAATATTGCATGAAGGAGTATCATCTCCTGACGCATGGATTGGGCATAAGTATTTTTATAATGGTTCAGCTTGGTCACTAAATTCCGATTGGGAAGACCTACCAAAGCCATCACCATAAATTAAAAAAGAAAGGGTATAGAAATGACAGAAGAACAGATAGCAGAATATCAAAATGATTTAGTACTTATTGAAAAAGATTACACTAGAATGGCGCAACAACGTGATGAAAAAATAAAAGAAATACGAGAAATAGATACTAGAGTAGCACATTTACAAGGGGCTGCAGCTTGGATTAGGGGAAAATTAAATCCTCAACAGGTTGAAGAAACAGAAGAAGTTACTACTCAACAAGATGGGGTTCCTATACAAGTTCATGAAAAAGCTAAAGAGTTTATTGGAAAAAATAAAGAAAACACCAAAGGAGAATAATGTCAGCTGGTTCAGAGTTTGATACAGTTTTTACATACAATGGGAGTAGTTATACAAACGTAACCCTAGAGGCTCAATCTCCTGCGGGAACTTCTTTTTCTATTCTCGGTGGAAGTAGCCATTATTTATATTTAGGGCACGCCAATAAATTTGATATGGCTGTATTTGATGTAGATACCGCAGGTAGTTTAGGTGCGTTAACATGGCAATATTATAATGGTAGTGCTTGGACCACGTTTGTTCCTGCTTCAGCTAGATATGAAACTGATCCTGATGATGGGGAAGGTACAGCCTATGATTTTTCAGCAGATGGTGTAGAAATATTTCCACAAAACATATTAAGCGGTTGGTCAATAGAAACGATAAATAGTGCCACCAAATATTGGGTTCGAGTAACCCCTGCTAGTGTTACTACAGCTCCGACAATTAAAAGAATACAAATGAGAGCAATAGCCTCTTATTGTACTACCAAAGATGTCTACGAACTTTTACAATTAAAAAACGTAACTAGTGGAACTGATTTTACGACATCAACAGTGCCTTCACTAGCTACAGTAGAAACAGCGATACTAAATTCTCAAAGTTATATTGATTCATACACTAGAAAAAGTTGGAGACCTAATTATGTAGCTAATGAGTTACATGGTTTTAATATTAACGGAATAAAGTTAACGCACAATTATCCTTATAAATTAATATCTTTAAAAATATGGAATGGTAATAGTTGGGAAGCAAAAACTCAAGGTAGATCAAGCGATTACTTTTTAGTACCTGATACAGGCATGGTTCACTTTGCAAGAGTATTCACTTTGCCAGCAAAATTTACAGTCTATAATTCTCCAGTTTGGAGATGGGGTGGAGGAGAATATAATTTTCCTGTAAAAATTAGATATCTAGCAGGTAATGATATTGCTTTAGATATACGACAAGGAAATATTATATCTGATATTTGTACTAAACTATCAGCAATCGAGGTTGTGCGTACAGCAGACTTTGGTGGTGCTGTAGTTAATGGTTTAGATCGAATAGGATTAGCAGATAGAGTTAGTTCGTGGGAACAAGAAACTGCAAACAATCTAGATAATCTAAAAGCATTTGAGGTATTTTAATGGCTGATGAACCGATACCCATAGATGCAATAATGACTGACTTAAATAGTCAATGGAATGCTTCTAACGTAACAAAACCCAACCTAATAACAGTAAATAAAACAAATGACCCTATCCGTTTCGATTTAAATGTTGCTGATCATTTGATTGGTAGAACTGGTTCACCATCATTTGATGAACAACCTATCGGAAACTGGAAATATGGAAATAGAGTTTATAATGTTGAAATAGAATTATGGACATTAAATAGTAGACAAAGACTTTACAATTTAATGCAAGAAGTTCGAAGGCTTTGCCATGCTCGTATGCACTCCCTAACAAACTTTCAACGCCAAGAATTTATGGAGTTTACAGAAGATGTAGCAGATCAGGTAAATCTCTGGACTGGTACGATAGCTATACAACTACAAAACAACGCAGTATTACTTGATACTTAGTATAATATAAATATGAAAAAATTAAACTGGAGAAATTAGATGGCAGTATATCGTTCAGACCAAGCCCAATTAACTTTCGCTTCTGAAAGTGCCCAAGGAGCAGATTCAGAAATGATTGAAGGCACCATTAGTGGTGCTACAGCTAGACTTACAGCGGCGTTTAATGCAGGGGCAAGAACAATAACAATAGATACAATAGCTACAGCGTCATTTATTGTAGGAGATTTTATTCGTATAGGTTTTAATAATGAATCCGAAAGCGATTCTGGAGCTGCTGTATATAGAGAACACGAAGTCCGTAGAATTGAAGCATTAACTGGAACACAACAAGTTGGTACATCGCCCGGTAATGTTATAACAGTTTTACTAGATCGACCAACAGCTTTTTATCATGATGATAATGATCATGTAAAAGAAACTACTGCAATTGGTGGAGATGCTACTCGAAACGATAAGGCTAAATACATTAGTTTTATACCTGGGGTTTATGAAACTGTTGACACACCTGATCCAGAAATGTCTATTGAAGGCAAAAGATTTTTATCAACGCAAAGTAAACGAAATTTCTCAGTAGCATATCCTGGGCAACAAACGCTTACAGGATCAATTCCGAATATAATTTTATTAAATGGATGGCCCTTAAGATTTCCTATAGGAAAAGTTGTAACCACTCCTAGTGCTACTGCTAGTGCAGGGGCTCAATTAGGAGCAGCAGCTAAAAAAGGCGATATTTATGTGGATATTGATACTGCTCAGTCTGGTATAGCCGCGGGGGATTATATAAATATAGATGATGGTTCAACAACAGTATCCGAAGTTAGGAGAGTTGTCGCTGATGACTCTGTGGTAGCAGGGGATATGTTTAAACTGGATTATCCATTGCAATTTGACCATGATGACAATGCCTCAGTAGAAGAAGTAAGTGCTGGTGCTTACTATACTCACGTTATTACAGAAACAACTGATTTAGATACAGTATCTTGGAATGTACATATGCTTTCAAGTGATGAAGATGCCGATAAGGCTTTCAATAGAAGATATTTAGGTGGTATGGTAGGATCAGCATCTATATCCGCTGAAGAAGGTGGTATGCTGATGATGAGTTGGGATACTGTTGAGTTTCAAAACATGATCCATAACCAACAAAATCAAAACACTGTAGGAACAAATCTTTATTCGGGTTCACCAAGTGTTGCCGCTAATATGCCTAGATTTGCTTTAATGCAACAGATAGATAAAGACGATATTAATATGGGAGCTCAAACAGTCGGTTCAGCAAATACAGGATCAGGATATCCTAGCACACAACCATATTATTTTAGCCAAGGTGTTATTAAATTTTTCGGTGCGGAATTTGCACGAATTAGAAATTTTACCCTCGATATAAACAATAATATTGAACCAAGATATTATATGTCTAGGCAAGGTGCTAGATCACGTGGACCCTACGAGATCCACGAAGGTGCTAGAGATTACACTATGTCAGCAACCGTAACGCTGCCTGACGCATCCTTAGACGCTTCTGAAGTACATGGTTCAGCAGTAAAAACAAACGCTACTGAATTATTTAAACAATTATTACTTGAAGGTGATTATGGTGGAACAACACAGGCAACTGCAAGAACAGGTTTTACTTGTACCTTACAATTTACTCGTGGCACAAACGATTATATATACATAGATATACCAACATCAGCAGCGATTAGCCCTGGTACACCAACAGATGGTACAAATGCTATTGATAGTCAAGGAATGTTTATTAATGTGGCACAACATAGTATAACAGCAGACAATCCGTTTCAGGTAGATATTGATTGTATATTTAGGGCATTGAAAATTACCATACAAGATTCAGTACCCGTTTATCCTTAAAAGAAATAGGAGAAAAATATGGCTAAGGAAAGAAAAGATTTTGATTTATCAAAGTATCAGATAAATCATGAAGCAGAATCAGTAACATTATCAATAGAATCAACTGGAGATGAATTTGACGTTACTATTAAAGAATTATCTTGGGCAAAAAGAAATAAATTAATATCTAATTGTTTAACTTTTGATAGTGCTGGAAAAACAGCGTTTGATGGAGATAAATATATTAGAGAATGTTTAAAAGAAATTATTGTTGAAGCGCCTTGGGGTAAAACCACAGAGGCGTTTTTAATTACAATAAATTCAGAATTAGGAACAGCTTTAGAAACGCTAGTACCAAAAGCGTTTGGAGAAGATGAAGGAGTAGATGCTGACGCAATAAAAAAAGGGTAAGAGAATATTTACGAGGAGTAGGAGATCAAGCACCACAAGAAATAGTTGTTTATCAGTATTGGATAATAGTGCTACATCTTTTACAACTAGGAATATCATGGAATTCAATAGAAGAATTAACAGAACAGCAATTACATTTGATATTAGGAATTGATAATGCGATGAAAGAACATCAAGCTGAACAACAAGCTAGAGAAGTAGCAATGAATACAAATATAAGGGGATAATTATGGCAACACCATTAATAGCGAGTCTAATGCAAAAAGCAGGTGGAACTGCTGGTATTATGGGCGGAGCTAGAGATGCCGCTTCAGATAAAAAAAATGACGCAGATTCTAAAAACTTAGAATCGATAAAAAAATCTTCTAATAAATTATCAACAGGTTCTTTTATAAGAAAATTAGGAGTAGGACTTGGTGTTTTTGGTTTGTTGCGTATGTCTAAAGGATTATCTGCTGTTGTGAGTTCGTTCTTTCAGATATTAGGAGCATTTGTTGATGTAATAGTAGCACCGTTTTTACCAATGATTTTCAAAGGTTTAGGAAAATTAGCGTCATTTATACCAGCTGTTCAAGTTTGGGCTCAAGGTATTTATGAAAAATTTATTAGTTTAGAAGGTACATGGAAAGATAAATTATTAGGTATGTTAAGAATTTTGTTTAATAATGTTTTAGCTCCATTACTTACTAAGTTAGGCGAAACTATTGGTGCAGGTATAAAATCAGTTTTTAATGCAGGAGTGGAGAGTACAGGACAAAGTCTAAAAAATAAATTTAAAAGTGGTGTTGGTAGTGTTTTAGAATCAGGATTGGCAAGTAGATTTGATCCTACTAGTATAGGTATACACATGGCACTAAAGAATATTGATATGGGATTTGCCCATGATATATTTACTAGATTTATGCACGGTGATCACGTTGAACGTGATAGAAATAAAACCAGTAGTTTTGAAGGAATTGGCGCACCAGTACGATAATAAGGAGATATAAATGGATTCACCTCTATCAGTTTTATTACGAGATGGAACACACGCTGCAGCAAGTACAAGACTAGCTCTTAAAGTAGATTCTGTTCAGATTGTTTATGGAAAAAGTCCTGTGCAGGTTACAGTAGCTAGTGGTGATCCAATATTGCTAGATTTGGGTATTTCTAGACCTTCAATAGTAATAGCTGGAATTGTTGATACAACTGGTGGAGATCAAAGTAATACTTCATCAGCTACAGATAATGTAAGTGGTAACACCTATGCTTTTAAAGGAATGGAATCCTTAACTATAGGATCGCAGACATACTACGTACCATATAAAAACTATCTAGAAGAAAAAATAGTAACGTGGCAATATTCTGAAGCGTTAAAATTACAATTAGAAATAGGAGATGCTACAACTCCTGAAGCAACTTCTGGAGCTTTTGCTACGGGTGGTGGTATATATGAAGTAGCTATAACAAATGTTAATTTTTCAGCCGCCCCGGCACTTGAAGATAGATGGGTTTTTAATATTACCTTTATGTCTAAGTTAAGAGAAGGAATAAGTTTCTAATATGGCAAATAGATCGATACTTTCATACTATGATAATACGCAAATTACCACAGTTGGAGGTTCTGGTGTAGATGCTGATGATACCACACTTACAGTAGCATCAAACGGAACTTACGATATGCATGTTGGACAAATTCTTGAAATTGGTTCAGAACACGTTACAGTAACAGCTATAACAAACGCCACCACACTAACAATTACCCGAGAAACAAACGGAACAACAGGAGCTATTCATTCTAGTGGGGCAACAATACAAAATGCTCCAGTGTGGCAAGATTTCATTATACCCGGTTATAACAGTAGTGGTGTATATGACGCAACAAAAAACGCAAGTGCAGTATTTTATTTAGAACTATCAGAAACACAAGGCACACCAAAACAACTTCAGATAAGACTTTTAAACAATAGTGGAAACTCTTTATCTGGTTCAAGTGGTGCTTCTCAAGGACCTTATACAGCAACACTGCAAACATTCACACCTGTAAAACTTAGAAATGGTGATACGAATGAAATTATGTTTTATGGTGTTACTTATGATATAAAAGAAAATTACGAAACTGGTTCTGGAATGATATTGGAAATTGTTTGCTACGATTATCTTCAAGAACTTAGAGATAACACTACTTCTGGTAATTTTGGTTATTCTGTAAACGATGAAGCAGCTTTAGAAAATTATATAGCGGCTACAAATATTCCAGATGATGATAAACTTATATTTACACCCGGTAGTTCTACGATTGATCGAGCCTCAACAAGAGCTGGTTTAATTAAGTCTTTAATAGATATAACTTCAAAAAATATTACGTTTACTGGTGATGCTACAAGATTTACAGAACCTTTGAAAAAATTTCAACATACTTTTGTTTATCAACTAGGAGAAAGAAATAAAAAATCAGTCTTATCCCATATAAGAGAATTATCAAACTCAGAACCAACAACTGCTACTGGATCAGATTTTGGTTTTGATTATTATGTAGATGCAAATCTTTCAAGTACAGCAGTAGATCACAAACCTACATCATTTTTTAATTACTTTATTAGAGGTAGTAGACCTAACGGAGATGCTTCAACTTATGGGCTAACTATTGCACAACCTTATTCTGGATTTTCTATAACTGGTAGAAGTATACCGATGACTTCTTTTGATTTTGAAAAACCTAGAAGTGAAATTTATACCGACCTTAAAGTCGATGTTACTATGATAGACGCTGGAATAGCAGCAGGTACTACTTTAGAACACGCTTCAAGACCATTAAAAACTGTAGATTTCGAGTTGCTGAAAATTTCCGATCTTACAAATACAACTCTTACTCAATTAAATGAGGCATTAGACGCCACGGAGGTTCTAATTGATGTAGATGATGCTTCTTCTGGCAACACAGGATCACAGGCAATAATCGCAGGTATGACTATTAGAGTTGATTCTGAAGATATGTTTGTTACTGGTGTTTCTTCAAATACCCTTACAGTTGTTAGAGGTGCTAATGGAACAACAAAAGCCGAACATAGTGATAATACACTAGTTAAGAGTAGCGTTACCTGGGGTGTAAACAATATGAACTATACTGTAGGTGGGGTAAAACGAAATATTCTTTTAGATAGTAGATATGCCATAGGAGCAAATGCTCACATTACAGCTCAAGGAATACAATCACCTGAATTAATAGAAGTAAAATTAACTCAATTAAATGGATCGATAAATAGTTCTGTAACTGATATAACAGTTGATAGTACAGCCTCAATGTATCTTGGACAATATCTTTTCGCAACCACATCTTTAAATGGTGCTATTAGAGAGTATATGAAAGTAACTGACGTAAAATCTGCTACAGTAGTAGAAGTAACTAGAAACGTACCACCTCCCGGTGGTTCAGCCACTGGTACTGCTTCACATTCTGACGATAATCATATTTGGGCTTTATCAGTAGCTTCTTTACAGTATCTATCAAGTGAAGAAACAAGTGGTGGTGATGATATTACTGCAAGTAATCCTGCTGATTTAATGTTATCGTCAATAGACCCAGGAATTGTCAATTCTTCAACTCCTGATGGTATATTTGCCGCTGGTGCAGTTGTTAGAGGTCATTATAATAGACAGACATATTTTACTATATTAAGTAGACCCAAAAACACAACAGGAGTAAAACGCACTTTATCAATATCTTTACCTTCTACAACTAAACCCATGATAGTTAGGGAAGAAGTTCTAGCTCATTTACGAAGAAATACTTCTGGCGTTATACGAGGTTTTATGGCGACATATCAAAAACCTAGTTTTTATGTAGAAACGTATGTAGCAACTCATAATCCAGATGGTGATAATGTTAATGAAATAACCCTTAACATAGATGCTTATGATTATGGATTACGCCCAGGAATGGTACTTGCTAAAGTAGACTCTAATGGTACGCAAACAGCTTATGGTTATGTTTCTTCAGTAGAAGACACAACTAAAAAAGTGGTAGTAACGCTTAATACTGGAACTTTCAGTGGATATACTGGTAGTAGCAATAAATTGCGTTTCTATGTGCCTGTAAGAGCTTCGGATTTAATTAGAGTTAGAAACGATCTTGTTAATATAAATACGGATTTCATTGTATCAAATGTAAAATATATCGAACAACCTGGGATATCATATACTGAATATGAAGTTGAAACACGAGAAGATTCTGGTAGAAGTTATCCTGTTGTTATGCCTAAAGATATGATGTCGGTAGTTAATGATAAAATTGCTACTATATCTAATACTCCTACTACGCAAGAAATTCAAGGACATTCTTCTGGATCCTTTCCTTTGGATAGTGTTATTTTAGGAGGTTCATCACAAGTTAATGGTTCATTAAAATTAACACCTAGTTCATATATAACAACAGCAGATAGTCAAAACATCACTTTTAAACAATTTGATGAAAGAACTATTATGGAAATAACTGATGCTGGTGAGGTTCAAGTAAAAAATGGAGCTACAAGTTCTGGTAAAATACAGATATTTGAAGATAGTGATGATGGTACAAATTATGTAGAAATTACAGTACCAGCTCTAGCTGCTAATTATACATTAACTTTACCGACTACTGACGGAAATTCTAATGAAGTATTAACTACAAATGGTAGTGGTACTTTATCATGGACAGCAGTAACAACACACCCAGATCCTCATAGAATAGCTGATGGAGGAACAAGTGCACCAGCATACTCTTTTTCAGGCGATACTGATACTGGAATGTATAGATCAGCTTCAAATACTATATCCTTTACTGCTGGTAATTCTGATGCTTTCTCTATAACAAACGCTGGTATAACACTAATAGCAGGATCAGAATCTGCACCATCTCTTAATTTTTCAGGAGATACTGATACTGGTATGTATCGAGCAGCAGGTGATTCGCTAGGATTTACAGCAGGTGGGGCTGGACATACTTGGACATACCAAAATGATAGTGGAACTTATCGAATGAATATGACACCATTAGGCGATCTTGACGGAACTGTTGGTGATCCTTATTTTTATTTAGGACTTGCCGCTGATTTCAGTGCCTTTAAATCTTTAACTGCCGTAGCGAGTTATTATATGTATGTAGGAGCTGGATCAGTCAGTGCACCTAGTATTACTTTTGCCGCTGATTCAAATACTGGATTTTATTCTTCAGAAGCCGACCATTTAGACGTTACAACTGGTGGTTCTTCAAGGATGCAGTGGAATAGTTCTGGTGCGAAACTTATGACCTATGCTGTAGGAACAGGAACTGATGTTGTTCATACCAGTGGGCAATTGAAATCTAAATCATCATCAAAAAGATATAAAGAAGATATATTGGATTTGCAGAATATTAAATCAGAAGATGTTTATAAATTACGACCAGTATCTTTTACTTGGAAAGGGAATAAACAAGAAGATTTTGGTTTAATAGCTGAAGAAGTAGATGAGGTTATACCGAAATTAGTACATTATCAAGATGATAAACCAGAAAGTGTAGCATACGATAAATTATCAGTACTGCTATTACTAGAAATAACAAAACTAAAAGAAGAAATTAGAGAATTAAAGGAGAAAGTGTAATGCCAGACGTAACAATATCTTTTACTGATGCACAATGGACAAGAATAGTAGCCGCTTCTGCTTATATAAAAAAAGTAGATGAAACAGGAGATATAGATGCTTCATATTTATCTACTTTGTGGAAAAATCAAACTTCTGAATGGGTACAAGCGTATGAAAAACAAAAAACAACTATTGAAGATTTTTAATGCGAAAAGATATCTTACGATATAAAGAATCACACCCATTAGCAACATTACAAGAAATAGGAACTCATTTTAAAACAAGTAGGCAATATATTTATAAATATCTTAAAGATAATGATATAAAGCAAGGTCCTACAAAGAGAAGGAAAGATAGTAAGCCGATACGTTATTGTCCAGTATGTGGAAACCCAACTCCTAAAGATAAAAACTCTTATAATCCTGTTGTGTGTGCGAAATGTAGATTTATTAATTATAATATAAAAGTGAACTGTGCTTTTTGTCATGTTCCTTTTTGGAAAAAGAAAAAAGATATCAGATTTTTATATAAAATAGACTATAAATATATGTATTGTAGTCGCCAATGTTATTATAAAGGAAGAGCCGACGGAATAAGTAGTAAACGCAAGGTTTCAGATTATATATTTTAAAGGATTGCCGATGTTAATAGATAATGATTTAATACTACAATGGGAGCCGAAGATACAGCGAATGATTTCAAATATGTACCGACAAAATCAGTATATTGCCGACATGGAGAAAGAAGATTTAGCTCAAGAACTAAGAATTTGTATTGTAAAAGCCGCTAAAGCGTACGATGAAACAAAAGGTACGTTATTTCACACCTATCTACATACATCTATGGTAAATACTATTAGAACATTAGTAAGTAAATCAGAACGTAAAGTTTTTACCAAAAGTTTAGATTTTACTTTTGATGGTTTTAATACAATGCCTACTGAATTGCATGATTCTCTAAAAGAAGAAAGTGAAATTTTATCTGATGTTGAATTAACTAATTTTATCAATTCTAAAGGATTAGATTCTTTAGAAAAACAATTTATACAGTTAAAAATTGAAGGTTTAACTATGGAAGAAATAACTGAAGATTTAGGTGAGTCTGCTTATAAAGTTCGCCAAGGACTAAGAGAGAAATTTTCTGATATAAATTTTGAATTAAACGAGGAATTTTGAAGAAGAAAAAAATACGCAATCAGTTATTAAGAGCTATTTCTAAAACTGAAAATAATATTTATAGGATTATTTGCGTAAATGAAGAAACTCAAGCTGTATGGATTGCTGAAGAATTTTCAAATTTAGATTCTGCTAAAAAGAAAATTGACATGTATATACAAGATAATGTAAAGTTGTTTATACAAAATAAGAACAGTAATAGAGTAGTTTATACAAGGTAAAAAATTGGATAATAAAAAGGTCGAAGATCGCCGATATAGCTATGAATTTATCGAAAGTGCGATTTTATTAAATTTAGACACCAAACGATACAAATCGTTTAGATATACCTCAAAAGATTTTTCCAGACACGGAGAAGTTTTAATATTTATACGAGAACATTTCATAAAATATGGTGAAATACCTAGTTCCGATACAATACTTAATGAATATGGAACTTTAGATAAAACAGCCATATCAGTAACCTATGATTATGCTATTGATCAATTCACTAAACAGTTACAAAGTAGAAATATGATTAGTGTTATTCAAAAACATGAAAAAGAAATTGTTCTAGAGCCACAAAAAGCTCTATCAGCCATAATGAATGGTTTAACAGACATTGAGATTAAATATGATGAAGATGTTGTAACTTATGATGATGGTTCTTTAGATAGATTAGATGAATGGAATGAACGGGTAGAATTAAGACAAAAAGGTGATGGTCTTTTAGGTATAATTACTTCATTTAAATCAATAAATAAAACTGGAGTAGGTTGGATGCCAGGGGATTTAGTTTCTTTGTATGCTAGACCAGCAGTAGGTAAAACTTGGATATGTGTAAGTGCCGCGGCTATTGCAGCAATGAGTGGTGTTCGAACTTTGCTAATATCTACAGAAACTCCTGTTTTAGATATAAAAATGCGTTTAGATGTCGTTGTTGCTAACTTAAATGGTTATTCTTTTTCTCATAATTCTTTACGTAGAGGCGAATCTATTGATTCTTTAAAATATGCAGATTTTCTTGAAAGTATTACAGCTAAAAATCTATTGATATGTGATCATATTAGTGGAGATACTGCAATATCCACAGATTCAATAGCTGCTTTAGTAAGAAAACATTCTCCAGAATTTTTAGTGATTGATGGTGCTTATCTTGTTCAGACAGGAGAAAAAAATAAAGCAACTTGGGAACAATCACATACATTATTTTATAATTTAAAAAATCTAGCAGTTGCAACAAAAACACCAGTATTTGTTACCACACAAGCTAATAGAGATGCCGCAGATATATACAAACCACCACAAGCTGGTCAAGTAGCTTTTGGCGATGCTTTATTACGTGCTTCTGATGTTGCTTTGTCGATGTCAGCAGTAGAAAATTCACTGAACAAACGAGCAGTTCAAGTTCAGAAATATAGAAATGGTAGTCTTAATATTGATACGATGTATTTACAATGGAATGTTGATGTTGGACATATTGAAGAATTAGAAGGATATGAAACTAATACTTATTAAAGAAAGGATAAGATTATGGGTTTATTAGAATGGTTTACTTCTAGCAAAGAAGAAGAAGTTATACGAAAGTTTAAAAGCAAAAAGAATAAAAAACCTTTTTCTGTAACTGCTGAAGATTTCAAACGAGGTTATGGTTTAGATACTGATGGTAATATTCAACAAATTGTAGCCTATGTAAGAAATCCCAAGAAAAAGAGAAAGTAAAAATGGATTGGCGGGTAGTTCTTGAAGAATACGGAATAGATACTTCATTAGAAGATGAATATTCAATCCAGTGTCCGTTTCATGTTGATAACATTTCTTCTTGTTCAATTAATCTTGATAAAGGACTTTGGATTTGTTTTGCTGGTTGTGGTTCAGGATCGTTAGCACTATTTATCCAGATGCTTACTGGTAAAAGTTGGCAAGATGTTAACAAAGAATTAACTCCATATAAAGAAGATACAAATTTTAATTTCTTTACTATAGTAGAAAATGATCAGCAAACAAATCAAAAGATGAATAGCCCTTATGTTCTTTACGATTTAGCAGACGATCATTGGATTTATGAAAGAGATTTTACAAAGCAGATTCTATTATTATGGAATTGCAAACAAAATCTATTTGGCGATTTAGTCATACCAGTTGAAAACGAATTATCTGAAGCAATTGGGTGGATAAAAAGAAGATTACATGAAGAACCAAAATACCTGTATAGCAAAGGATTTAAAAAATCTTTATGTTTGTTCGGAATTAATCATATAACTAATTATGAAAAGATATACATTACTGAAGGTGCCTTAGACGCTATGTGGCTCAATCAGAATGGTTATTCAGCATTATCCATACTAGGAGCGATAATAAGCGTTTCCCAAGTGAATTTGATCAGTTCCTTAGCACCTAGTGAAGTTGTTTTGTGTCTTGATAACGATGAAGCGGGTCAAAAGGGTATAAAAAAAGCAACTTTTGACATGAAAAATAGATTTTTGTTATCATATATAGACTTACCCGAAAAGTATAAAGATATTCAAGACGTAAGAAGTAAAATAGAATTAGAAAACATTTTAGAAAATACACATTATTGGTAAAGGAGAAACAAATGGCAAATTTAGATACATTATTGTCCAAGAATGAAGAAAGACCTGAGCAAAGAACCCAAAGAAATACTTCTACACAAGTTAGGAGAGAGGTTTATTTAAAAGATGGAGATTCTTTATATGTTACAGGTATTCAAGATGATACTGAACAGGAAAGATATCTTTTGGATTGTAAAATGACTACTTGGAGAGCTGATGGAGGTAGATGGACATCTAGATTTAATCATGAAAGTATAGATATGTCTGATGTGCCTTTAGAAGCAAATACTCGATCTAGACTTTTGTTATGGGTATATGTTCATTATGTAGAACATAAAACAGCACAAAACAAAGATGGTTCATGGAGATATGGTGCAGATTCTTGGGAAAAGATACCATTACATCAGACTAAAAGTTATGTATATAGAGAGCAAATAAATGATTATAAAATTGTGGAATTACCTTACTCTTTAAAAGATGCAATTATAGATGCTGTAATGGAAAATGATTCAAGATTAGATAATGCAGTATTTAAACTCAGTAGAACTGGTGAAGAACGGGATACAAGATATAATTTTAATATAACAAGAAAAGATATGCAGATTCCTACGGATAAACTAAAAGAACAAAGTTCTTTACCTTCTCTTGAAGAATACTTTTTAGAAAAAAGCGGTGTTACATTACCTAAGCAAGATTCTCAATTTGATTTCAGTAATCCTTTTGAAAGTAATGCAATTACTAGTGAGGAAGAACAAGAAGAATCGATTGATGAGTTGTTTTAATGTCAGTTGTAACAAATGCAAATTTTCAAGAGAATTTACAACTTGTTAAAGATATTATTGCTAGAACTGGTAAAATTGTTGTTGACGTAGAAACAAATGGTTTAGATTCTCACATAAATCAATCTTGTGGTATTGGTGTTGGTGAAGCTACTTTCAAAGCAAAGGCTTTTTACTTTCCATTTAGACATCATCAGGGCGAGAATCTTGAATATAATAATTTAGCTGATTTGATTAATGTGTTAAACGAGAGTAAATCTATCATAGGTTACAATATAAAATTTGATTTACGATTTCTAGAGAATGATGGTTTTATTTCAGAAGATAAAAAGCTAATTGATGTCATTGTTATGGTAAGATTAGCTGAATCTTCCTCAGTTAGGGATTTTGGATTAACTCCTACGGGTTCTAGATGGTACGGAAAAGAATCTGTACAATATGATATTGATACTAAAAAGGCGTTGAAGTCTTACAAGTGGCATAAAGATTTTTCAGTTTCTCCACCAACATTTTTAGGAGAATATTGTAAAAAAGATGTCGAATTAACTGCTAGAGTTTATGAAGATGCTTTACAATATATAGAAAGAACACAACAAGACAAAGTTTATGAACTACAATGTAATTTAACAAAAGTTTTACATAAAATAGAGAAGCGTGGTATTAAGATTGATCAAAAATATGCTTTAAAGTGTAAAAATTTAATAGAAAACAAGCTACTTGAAATACAAGCTGAAGTTTATGCTATTGCAAAGCAAGAATTTAATATATTAAGCACACAACAACTAGGCAAAGTATTTGAATCGCTTAACATCGAATCTCCTATAAAGACTATAAAGGGAAACTCATCTTGGAATGAGTCTGCATTAATGAGTGTTGATCATAAATTAGCAGGATTAGTAAGGCAATATAGAGGTTTTGAAAAATTAAATTCAACATACATAGCACCTTATATAGATACAACTTTAATGAGAACAAATTTCTGTAATTGGGGTACGGCAACTGGTAGATTATCTTCAAGAGAACCTAATTTACAAAACATACCTAGAAATAGTTTTCGTTTATCTAGTGAAAACATAACTGAAAAAGAAAGAGAAGATATTAGAAACAAGATGTCTGCTATAAAAAAAGAAACTATATCAGCTAATGTTTCAAATGAATTGATAGATTCTTGGTTTTTTGTCGGTGATGAGTATTTTGATGAAAAAGATACTAATCAAATATCTATCAGACGTTTATTTGTATCAAGACCAGACTATACACTAGTTTCTTTTGATTATAGTCAAATGGAAGTTAGAGTTTTTATGTCTTACTTTAGAAATGAAGTTATAGACGCACTTCTAAATAAAAATGATGTTGATTTTCATGGAGAAGCAGCAAAATTGGCTTTTAATGTTACAGAAGAAGATGAACAGTTTAAATATTATCGACAAATGGCAAAAAGTATAACTTTTGGTACAATATATGGTATGGGAGCAAAAAATCTAGCTCATGCACTTAGTACAACAGTACAAGAAGCATCTTTATATAAAAAGAAATACTTTGAAGGTTTAAAAGGTAGCAGGGATTTCTTTAATTCTGTAACTAGAGTAGTTACTGAAAGAGGTTGGGTTAAAAACCGTTATGGTAGACGATATCAAATCGATTCCGACTTTGCTTATAAAGGTGTTAACTATTTGGTACAAGGTACATCAGCAGATTTATTATCCGAACGAATGATAGAAGTAGAAAAACGTCTTTCCGATACTAAAAGCAGTATTTTATTACAAGTACATGATGAAATTATATGTGAAATACATAATTCAGAAATGAAAACTTTACCAGCAGTAATTAAAAAAATTTTACAAGATAATAGTTTAGATATACCATTAGAAGTAGATGTTGAAATATGTAGTCCTTCATGGGCTACTAAGAAAGATTTACAGTTTATTGAGTAAAGGAGTACTATTGTGAAAATGACACAGGCAAAGATAGTAGAAAATGTAGTATATCATTCAAGAGAACCAGTGCCATCATGGGATTTGCAAAAAATCAACACTGAATGGGGTTGGTTAGGAACTTCAGCAGATAGAACAGCTAGAAAATTAGCTGAAAAAGGTATTCTTACGAGAGAAATGCGTGGCAAGTATGTTTATTACACACATCATGAAAAACAATTAACTTTCGGTTGGTAAACTTATGAAATATAATGAAGAAGAAATCATAAAAGATTTTACTGCATATGTGAAAAATACATACGATGAGCATTACAGCGAGGGTAATATTCAAACGCTTGATTTCATTGAAGCCTGTGGTGATGTATTGCCGTTTTGTAGAGCAAATATATTAAAATATGCTTCTAGATATGATAAAAAAGGGAGTGCTAAAAAAGATATATTTAAAATAATTCATTACGCAATGTTGTTATTACATTTTACAGAAAAGGATAAATAAATGAGTTCAATTAGTGTAGGAAAAGGTTATACAAAAAATTTAGGGGATTTTAATTCAAAGAGAGTAGATTTTAAAATTGATGGTTTGGATACTGAGATGCCTATAGAACCACAATTAAAAGTAGCGAAAGAATATCTAGAAATCGCTTCTAAAATGCTTTCTGATTTTATAAATGAAGATTACAAAGGTAAAGGATAAAATAACTAATGATAAAAAGTAAAAAGAAATCTGATGAAAATTTAACTAGTGCTACTGATAAGTTAAAAGAAATTTTTAATGATAAAGCAATTACTAATATAGAGATAGGTAGTAATAGTTCTTTTGAATACGAAAGAATAAAATTTGGTATTCCTGCTTTAGATAAATTAACTGGTGGTGGTATACCAAAAAGACGTATGACATTATTATATGGTGCAACAAACGTAGGCAAGTCTTATTTAGCTTCCCAGATAGTAGCCAACGCATTGAAGGATAAAAACGCTGTGGCGGCGTGGGTGGACACGGAGATTTCGTACGATAAAGATTGGTTTGAAAGATGTGGAGTAGATACAGCTAGATTATTAGTACATACTCCAAATTCAGGAGAAGAAGCATTTGATCATATTAGAAGTTTAATGAAACATGGAGTTTCAATAATTGTTTTAGACTCTATAGCAGGTCTTGTACCAGCTTCTGTATCCGATGAAAGTTTTGGTTACAATCCTATGGCATGGCAAGCCAGATTTGTTAATAGTGCTTTACCAAAACTGCTACCGAACATAGGAAAAGAAACAGCATTTGTTGCCATAAACCAAGTTAGATCAAGTATGGGGCCCACTGCGTTAGATGCTATGCCTGGTGGAATTGGACAAACATTTTTCTCCCATTCCATATTACAAGTAAGAAGAAAAGATTGGATAAAAGAAAATAATGCTAATGTTGGTTTTAACATAGAAGTTAGACTAAGAAAATCTAAAGTTGGTGGAGATAACTGGCAATCAGCAATAGTTCCTTTTAGACAAGAGGGTGGTATTGATGTTATTGAATCTTTTATTCGTGAAGGTATTGAGAAAGATTTAATTCTCCAAACTGGTGCTTGGTATACTTATAACGAAAACAAATTTATGGGATTGCATAATCTAAAAGAACATTTCGTAAATAATAAAGAAGATATGGAGAAATTAACTAATGAGGTATCTACCTAGAGATTATACACCACAAGAAAAACAATTAGCATTAGCTATAGAAAACATAGGATTACGCTATGTTGAGCAGTTTGAGATTTATCCATATACTGTTGATTTCTATATACCAGATATAAAAATGGTAATTGAAGCTGATGGCACATATGGACACTTATCAAAGAGAGATAAAAAAAGAGATTCTTTCTTATTGGAAAGTGAAGATGTAGACTCTATAATACATATAACAGAAAAAACCGAAAAAGAAATGAAAGTAAAATTATGGGAAGCCTTATCGACATAGCAAAAAATGCTGGAAGAGATTTACGAGAATCACCTAGTAGAGAAGATTCTTGGTTAATAGAAACAATAGATAATCATCTTGAAGGAATAATGGATTCTCCTAGAAAGGGAGTTTTTTATCCTTCTTCAATATCTAATACTTGTGATAGGGTTATATGGTTATCATTCAATGGATTATTACCTCCTTCTCCTATGCCTTCAAATCTAAAAAGAATTTTTGAAAATGGATCATATCTTGAAGAACGCTTTTCAAAATGGTTTGAAGAATTAAATCTATTACTAGAAAGAGAAGTATCTGTAAAGAATGAAAACCCACCTATTTCTGGTAGAATAGATTTTCTTATAAAACATCAAGATGGGCATATTTATCCTATAGAATTAAAATCTATTAATCAGCGTGGTTTTGCCGCGTTACGTAGACCTAAACCAGAACATAGAATACAACTTCAAACATACTTGAATCTTGGTAATTATGATCAAGGCACTGTACTATACGAATGTAAAAATGATCAAAAAATAAAAGCGTTCACACTAGAAAAAAACGAGTTTGAGTGGAATCAAATAATTGAAAGATGTTTGAGAATACAAGATATGAAAGAAGTTCCTAAAGAATGTACTGGAAATAAATATTGTGAATGTATGAAAATAACACAGGAGGTAATATGTCAACTGAAACAAGAAAATGGAGTTCTAGAATAGCTTTAGAAAAAGTTAATAATGAAATTGAATCTTATGGAGTTCCATCGTTTACTCCAAAGACTGATGAAATAGATGTTGATTTTAATGATATTATGAATTCCTCTGATATTGATTTGCAAAAATTACTTGCATTTCATGGTGGTTGGAAAGCATTTCTAGAAGTAAAAGTAGCTGAAATAGAATCGGTTCTAGGTATTCTTCAATCAAGTTTTGATGAGAACTATAGCACTGCTCTATATAAGATAGCTCAAGAATATGAGCAAGATGAAAGAAGAAAGCCTACTCGTGATGAGTTTCGAGGAGTAATTCTAAATAGATATAAATCTTTATCAGATTCAATAAAAGATATAATAGAAAGAAAAGCACTTCATAGAAAAGTTACGGGATCGTTATCTATGCACACTTCTCTATATAATTCTGTTTCTAGAATAATATCTTTACGAACTTATACTACACAATCTTCATGAATACTTATATGGGAATTGATTGCTCTACCTTGGCAGTTCATTCAGCAATTATAAATAAAAAAGAAAAATTACTTACATTAGAAAAATCTTTATCAAAAGGAAAAACTTTTGAAGAACGCTTTCCTGAGATTACGACTAATTTTTCGGACTTTGTTAGTAAAATAAATATACGACCCAAAATAGTAGCGATAGAGAAACCAATCTTTATTCAAAATGCTATGACCACAATTAGAATATCAATGGTTGTTGGTGCAGTATTTACTATTTTGCTATTACATGAATATAAACCTTTATTAGTAGATAATAAAAGTTGGAAGAAGTTAGTAGTAGGAAAAGGTAATGCTTCTAAAGTAGATATTAAAAATTTTAGTGTAGATTTATGGGGCGATGTTTTCAAAGAACAAGACTTTGCAGACGCAACTTGTATAGCTAAGTGGGCAAAAGGAGAAATGAATTGAAAAAAATTGGACCAGATATAAGAGTAGATTTTTATGAACCACCGAAGAAAAGTAAACTAAAATATAAAGATACTTTTCCTAAAGATATCAAGACTATAGAAGAAGTAAAAGAAAAATATGGAACTGTTGTTTGGTGCAAATATTTCGAGTGCCTTCATAATCAGGCAGTTGAAAAACTTCAAAGAACTTCAGGAACAATTTTAAGAAATAAAACATACAAACCTATAGGAGAGCAAGAACATATTTGGACTGGTGTATGTACTAGAGGTGAGATTGCGATACAATTCGATCAAGTGATTACAGCTAGTGGTAATAAACAAAAAATTCCACATTGCTTCACTTCTTCAACAACTAAAACTGGTCATTTAGATTTTGCTAAATTCTTACAAAGTGATGGTACACCTTATGGAGGTAGTATTGAAAGTAGGGCACCAGATTTGTCTGGGTATGATATTATGCAAGGCAATAATATATGGGGAGTTTAAATGGGAAAAGCAATTCCTCAAACAATAAAAGACCACGCTATGGCGTTATTTATAAAAGGAGATATGTCAGCAAGAGAAATCGCTGAAACTGTATCTACTGGAGAGCATACTGTTAAAACTGTAACAATATATGCCTGGGCAAAACGTGGTAAATGGAATGAGAGATCAGCAGTTGAACGTGCTGATCAACAACAAAAAATTATAAAAAATGACGGGCAAAGATTTGCTCGTATGCAAGAACAACAGCTTAACTCATATACTAAAATGGCTAAAAAAGCGGAGTTCTCGTTAGACACTTTGGAGTTTGACAGACCGTTTGAAGCCGCCAGAGCTATGGACTTGGGAATCAAGGGACAACGGGAAGTTATGCAAGGAATGGTAAATCTCCAGTTTGTCCAAGATGTTTTAGCTGTAATTATTGAAGAAGTAGATGATTCTGAAATGTTAAATAGAATCTCAATAAAATTTAAATCACTAATTCAACAACAAGGAAATAATGAGTAAAGAACTAGTATCTCTAGAAGCCGCTTTTGGTATGATTTCTGACGCTTTAGTGGAACAGAATAAATATGATGTAGGATCATTCAAAGATTTTTTACGGAATATTTGGTGCTATAGTTACGACAATCCAGAATATTTTAATGCGTGGCACGTTGGAATATTAGCTGATGATATACAAGAATGTCTGGAAATAGGTAAACATTATATGGCAGTTTTGCCAAGATTTCATTTTAAATCGACAATACTAGGTCATGGTTTTTCTGCATGGAGAATGTTAACTGCAAAAAGAGATTGTTCTATTCTATATTTATCATATTCAGATACAATGGCTAGATATCATGTACAAGAAATAAACAAAGCCATTTTAAGAAATCCTATCCTAAAAGACTTAGTTAGAAAAAGAAATTCACAAGCTGAATATACTGGTAGATACTTAATAAATAATAAACCTACTGAAGTTATGCACGGAGGGTTATTTAGTTTTAAAAGAGGATTACACGTTAACGGAGGTCTTATTGCTGATGACTTGTTGCGTGATCCAGAAAATCCACTAAATCATTCCCAGTTAGAAAAAGCTGAAGAACATTTTTTAACTGAATCTTTGTTTATTCCTCTAAAAGGTACCCCAGTAATTGTTCTCGGTACGCCTATGTCGCCTAATGACCTAATAGCAAAATTACAAGAAGATGATCGTTTCAAGTGTAGAATATTACCTGCACTTGATCCAGTACCTGGGCGACGGGTATTAATGCCTGAATTGTATAACGAAGAATGGTTACTCGAACAACAAAAAGCAAGACCAAAATCATTTGCTTCTGAGTTTATGCTTACACCTCATTTATCAACAACAAGTTATTTTAGTAGAGAAGACCTTGAAAAGTGTATAGACGCAAATCTCCGTTCTTTTGCCGTCGAAAAAAAGTACCATCAAGAGTATAATGATGAAGAAATATATGCAGGGTTTGATGTAGGTAAAAGAAGGCATCCTTCTCATCTCGTTTTATTCAGAAAACGAGGAGATACAGTAGAACAAATTCACCAATCTTTTCTTAGAGGTTGGTCTTATAGTGATCAAATAGAGTATCTAAATGAAGCCGCTGAAAATTTCAATATTACAGCAGGGTATTTAGATAATACTCGTGGTGAATTAGAAGATAGAGGTTTAGATAATCGTTGGAGACCACTAAATTTTACTTCTAAATCAAAAAATCAAATGGCGTCAGCCTTAGAACAACTTGTTCATTCGGGAAGATTTAATTTAATAGATGATCAAATGCAATTACAATCGATGTTAGCGGTAACAAATGATTTAAAAGCACCAGACACAGTTACAGGACACGGAGATGCTTTTTTCTCAGTTGCTTTAGCAGCTTTAGCTTTGCATGATCAACATAGATATAGCTTTAGTAGTATTGGATCAGTAACGGATTGGATAGAAAACGGGCAAGATTCTGAGAAACTAGATTTGGAAAGTAAATTAAAGCCTGTTAACGAACCAGAAACACCTAAAGGTGCTCCAAATCCTACGTGTATTGAGGTAGTTTGTAATCCTAATTTCTGGATTCCAGCGAGAGGTTTGTGCTTATATTGTGGACATCGAAATACTAACTAAAGGAGAAGAAAAAACATGGCAACCGTTATTGATACTACAGCTAAAGTGTCTGAACAGGCAGAGGTTATTTTAAACCATCGATACTATTTAAAGAACTCTAAAAATGAAGTGGTTGAAGATGCTACTGCAATGTTTCAACGAGTTGCGAAAGCTATAGCAGACATAGAGGGCTCATACTACACATTATCAGTGGAAAAAGATTTAGTCGCTATAGATTTTTATACAATTATGAAGAATCTAGAATTTGTACCTAATAGCCCTACTTTAATGAACGCAGGAACTAAGCAAGGAACGCTGTCAGCGTGTTTTGTTCTTCCATTAGAAGATTCTATGCAAGAAATAATGAAAGCGTCTACCGATAGTGCTATGGTGCAAAAGTTCGGTGGTGGTACAGGGTTCGCTTTATCTAAATTACGCCCAAGAGGTGATGATATTAAAAGTACCCATGGTATTGCTTGTGGTCCTATAGAAGTTTTGAAAACTTTAAGTAGAGTAAGTTCTATGATTACCCAAGGGGGAAAACGAGATGGAGCGAATATGGCAGTTATGTCGGTTTACCATCCTGATATTCTTGATTTTATTTCTTGCAAATCTACCGAAGGCGATATCCATAATTTTAATATTTCTGTTGGAGTAGATTCTAATTTTATGGAAGCAGCACTTAAAGGTTTACCTTATAAACTAATTAATCCTAAAGATAATACAGTTGCTGGTCAATTAAATGCCCAAGAAGTTCTTGATAGAATTATTATGGGTGCTTGGACCAATGGTGAACCTGGTATGGTGTTTCTTGATACAATAAATAAAGATAATCACGTAATAGAAAAATATGGCAATATGATTGCAACCAACCCTTGTGGCGAGCAACCTTTATTGCCTAATGAAAGTTGTAACCTTGGTTCTATAAATTTAGCTCAGTTTTTTATTCCTTATGATGGAGAATTTAAAGATGTTACTAATAGATGGCATGCCCAAATAAATTGGGATAGACTAAAAGAAGTAGTTCGAATATCTACTAGATTTTTAGATAATGTAATTGATGCTAATAAGTACGCTACTTCTGAGATAGAAGAAATGACTAAAGCAACAAGAAAAATAGGATTGGGCATTATGGGATTTGCTGATCTATTAATTCAGTTGCGTATTCCTTATAATTCAGAATTAGCTAGACAAGTTGCCGAACAAGTAATACAAGAAATACGTTCTGAGGCTGACAAAGAATCTATTGAACTAGCAAAAATACGAGGAGTATTTCCAGCTTTTAATGATAGTACTTATGATAAAGAGAATGAACGATTTAGAAACCACTGTAGATTAACAGTTGCTCCTACAGGAACAATATCTATGATAGCAGACACTTCAAGTGGTATTGAGCCAACTTTCGCTTTAGCATGGAAAAAGCAAAATATTCTTGAAGGTAAAACACTAAATTACGTTAATAAATATTTTGAATCTGATGCTAAAGAATATGATTTTTATTCTGATGAACTTATGAGCTATTTAGCAGAAGGTGGTTCTTTACAAGATGCAAAATTTAAAATGCCCGATTGGGTAAAAGAAGTTTACATAACTTCACCAGATATATCAGCAAGAGATCATGTATTAATGCAATCAGTTTTTCAAGAGTATATAGATAGTGGTGTTAGTAAAACTATAAATATGCCTAACAGTGCTTCCATGGAAGAAGTTAAAGATGCTTATATATTAGCGTATCATACTGGTTGTAAAGGAATAACTGTGTATAGAGCAGGTTCAAGAGATAAAGAAGTCTTAGTAAAAGGATCACAAGAAGTTGTTTTTAAGCCTTGTTGCGAATCTCCTATAATTATTGAAGAAGCAGGTTGCCAAACTTGCAAATCTTGTGGTTGGTCAGCTTGTCTAGTTGCGTAATGAAACGAATATAACAATAATACTAGTATAATAACTATAAGATTAGATAAGTCAGGAGGGATTACATGACTTTAGGAAACATACTCAGTAATCAAGAGGAGAATGTTCGTTATGCAGCAAAATTTGATTCCATCACGAAAACTTGGAGAATACTAGATCAATGGAGTGATGCTATTAGAACACTAACAGCAGATGATGATATAGCAGACGATAACCCAGCTGTAACAATACTATCTGATGGTCAGTTTACTGCTTTATTAAAAGAAGCATCTATGCAAGGAGAATTACCTAATCCATCATATCAAGATATAGATATACAGCAGTTTCAAGATGAATTAGATAGTGCGTATGAAAAAATAGAAAGTTTAACTGAGAAACTAGAAAAATCTAATAAAGAAGTAATTAATATTCAAAGCAAACCTGAACGATCAGAAAAATATGATCTAAATGTACAAGCTATGGATAGCATACTAAAACTAGCTTCAATGCAATATTTGGCTGAACAAAGTAAGGAATAAAAATGAAATTAAGCGAGTATGTCCCACAACTCCCGTATTTAAATGAAAAGTTAACTGAAGTTAATAGAAAAATAAATCAGTTAGACTTATTAAAAGCAGCTGGAGAAACTGGTGGTACTCCTACCTTAGGTATCGATGGCGTTGTTAACCCAATGGTTAGAAACAACATGACCCACAGAAACCAGTTAATACGAGATGTACAAACTATTGTCATGACTGTAGAAGAAATACGTGGACCATTAAACCACATAACTTCTGAGGTTTTTCGCAGAGGTTTAGATTTTCAAGCAACAGTAGAAAATCCTGATCCCATACAAAAACAAAAATTAGAAGATATAAGAACTAGTTGTAATGTTTTTGGACAATCTTTAGAAGAAGTATTGCGACAATTTCATCATGACGTTATTTCACTTGATGATGGATTTATACATTTATCAAAACAGTATAAAGATTTAGGTAATGGTAAAGTTTCTTCAAGATTATTAGAAATAAGAAGAATCAATCCTTCTGTTATTGAATTTGATCTAGATGAAAATGGTTTGCCTAAGAATCTTCACTTTATTTGTCCTATACATCGTGAGGAAGTGCGATCCGAGGCTGGTACGTGCATAAATACTAATTGCGACTTAAAATGCGTGCCTGCCATGTTTAAAATGCGGCATAGAACTAAAGACGTACTTTTATTGGACTCAGAAGTTATTCATTTAAGTAAATTCTCGCCTTCTGAAACTTATGGCTGGTCTCCTGTTTTAACTATATTTGAAAAAGCTATGACCTTAGTTGGAATGGATAGAAACTTATTTAATTATTTCTATCAAAGAAAAATGCCAGCATCAATGTTATTAGTAACCACAGATGATCCAGAATCATTGCGTAGAGAACGAGAACATATAGTAGCACAAACTCGTGCCGATCCTAACTATGTTCCTATGATTGCTGTTTCGTCTAGAAATCAACGAGGTAGAGTTGACTTAGTACGATTATTTCATACTTTGCAAGAAATGGATTATTTACCAGTTAGACAAGAAATTCGTGAAAGAGTAGCCGCTATATGGGGAGTTAGCCCTGCTTGGCAAGGTGCACCAGAAGCATTTGGTGGTTTATCAAGCCAAACACAACAATTGACGGTTATGAGTAGGGTTGTTGAATCTGATCAACGATTATTTATGGAAGCTGTTTTTCCACATTTATTAGAGTGTTTAGCTATTACAGATTTTGATATTGTTTTACCATTACCAGAAGAAAAAGCTGAAAATACGAAACTTGCTTTTGCGATGCAGAAAATTAATATCGCTTCTCAATTTGCTAAACTCGGTTTTAATGTTCGACTAAAAGAACAAAATGCAGACGTAACTGAAGCAGAGTTTGTAGTTACTGGAGAACCAGTTGAAACAGCAAAACTTGTAGCAGAAGAAACAGCACTAAATATAGAATCTAAAAAGAAAGACTTAGATCAATCTGATGTAGATAACATTAAACCAGATTCTGATAGAAAGTTTCAAGGAAGAACTGGTGGCGTAACACCTAACAGTGCTGACAAAGCACCTAATGAAGAACGTGACATAGATAGCTATGCTGAAGCCAGATCTGGAGATATCATACAAACTTCAAAAAGTTTCATAGATGATTTAGTGGAAAAGGGATTTACACACCCACTAATTAAACAAGTTAGTCCTGATTTTACTAAGATGTGGTTTATTCAAGATAATATAGACTATATTGCCTATTTAAATTCTGAGGGAATATCAATGATAGAAAAAGGTACATTTAATCCTTATATACAAACACCTAAATCAACTGAACACCATGAAAAGCCTGTAGAGTCTGATGATGATGAATAACGATTTTCAAAAAGAAGTTTTTACTTCTACAGATTCTGGTACTTTTACTCCTACTCATGGAAGATATAAAAAGAAACGTAAAGATGGTATCGATCATTTAAAAAGGTTTTTAAATGATGGTACTCCTGCAATGAAATTAAATTCTAAATCAATAGTTAATTTGATGAACTGGATAAAATCTGAGATGAGAAAAGAAGATGTTATTGAAGAAATGAAAAACAAGAAAAGAAAAAGAGATGAGCAAGAACAAACTGAGCAAGATACTGCTGAAGAAGTGCCATTTACTGATATAGTGTCATTAATAGAACCGATACTGAAAAATGAATAACGTATGTTCAAAATGCTCTGGTGTTATGTACTTGAATGAAGATAAAGATTTGCAATGCAGAATATGTGGCAAGATTGTGGTGTTAACGATAAGAAGGAGTTACGATGAGTTCAGAGGCGATATCAGATATAATAGAGTTGAGAGCAGATGGACTGAGTTGGGAAAAGATAGCGACAAAGATTTACGAGATACATGGAATACTGATCAGTCGGAAAACAGTAAAAAGATGGTACGATCAGGCTTTCTGGGAACAAACTCCTACGGATTATTTAAGTCCAGATGAAACTCTTAGAGATAAGTTAAATACAGCTGATAAAAAACTTGAAGCATGGAAAGCAGAAGCAGTATATTTCCGAAAACTTTATAACACTACTGTAAAAAACGCTACTAAAGAGTTAGTGTTTTCTGATGTTATTAGACAAGTATCCAATAGTTTTAAAGAAGTACCTCAAATAAAAAGAAAACCTCTTGATTCAAAAACACAACACCCACAAACAGTAGTTGCTCCTTTAACTGATACTCATATAGGCGAATACATCGATTCAGCACAAATGGTTGGTTTAAACTCATATGATATGGAATTATTCAATAAGCGTTTGTATGGTTGGGCAAATCAACTACTTGCTTTAATCAATTATCGTAGAAACATTACCGAGATAGAAGAACTAGTTATACCTATGCTAGGCGATATGATTTCTGGAGATATTCATGATGAATTAGCTAGAACCAATATAGAAAACAATATGGGGCAAATGATCAAAGGTGCTTATTTAATAAGTCAAGCTATATTACTACTAGCACCACACGTCAAAAAGATACGAATACCTTGCGTTGTAGGTAACCACGGCAGAATGAGTGCTAAACCTCCAATGAAAAACAAAGTAACAACTGACTGGGATTATATGTTATATCAATGGATTTCAGTTATGTTGAAGAATCAATCAAATATAACATTTGAAATACCACAATCGTTTCTCCACGTTTTTAATGTATATGATAATAGAATATTAATAATGCACGGAGATAGTATTTCTGGTGGTGGATCAAGTTCTTCTGTTTCCAGATCAGTGAATAATCTTAGAGGTGCTTTACAAACTAAAAATAATTTAAACATAGAATTAGAAGAATTAAGAAAAGTTAATTACTTTGATTCTGTAATGATAGGTCATTTCCATCGAGTTGATGAAACTGATATAGGTACTGGAGAATTACATATATGTGGTTGTGTTAAAGGTGTTGATGAGTTCGCACTTCAAAGACTTCATGTATCGACAAAACCAAAACAAATAGCTACCTATTGGCATCCTCTACACGGATACTTAGGTAAAGAAGTTATTTATCTATCAAAATATGATAAAACTGATGATAAATTTGATGATTCTATAAATTCTACCTGGGCAAACATGATCCATTAAATAATAATTGTCAACCCTAAGTATAATGTATTTATGGTTCGTCAATTTCGAAAAATGAAAAGAGTTGCTAAATATCTAGAAAGAGATATGAAAAAATATCTTATAGATGTTGGTAAACAAGTATTTGCTGAAGCTCAATCAACTTGTCCCGTAAGTTCTGGTAGATTAAAAAATTCAGCAGAGTTTGTTGTAACCCAGTATGGTTGGAACATTTTGTATCATGCACCTTATGCCATGGAAGTTCATAAAGGTACAAGAGAAGCACTAAGACCAAATCCTTGGATATCTGTTGTTAAAGAACATCAAAGAGATGCTTCTAGAAAACTGCATACAGTAAGACAACATACAAGAGTACAACAAAGAAATGTTAAACCCATAAAAATATCTGGTGTCGGCTGGAGAAATGTCGATATGAGCAAACCAATAAGAGCAAATCCATGGTTGGAAAGAGCCTTTCAAAAAATTAAAAGCAAACAACCTAAAATAATTCAAGAAAATATGCAAAAAAGTATAGTAACCTAGGAGGGTAGTAATGGTTGATATGAATAAAGTTTCACCAAATCAAGAATATATAATTGCAAAGCATAGTAGAATGGTAGGTAAAGTATTAGACCTAGTGGAGGCTAGTTTACCTGAAGGCAATCAATTAGAGAAATTAAAAAAGTTAGTACAACAACCAATGTATGATTATAGAAATGAAGTATTAATTCTAGAAGCAAAAGGTTCACCTCCGGAAGACAAATAAAAAGAGAGCTACTTTCGTAGCTCCCTTTTATTAGTTATGCTTGTATTTTTAGATTGCTTTTCCAGTAGTTGGGTCTACTCGTACTACAACTTCATCTTTTTCATTTAACTTACGAAATACAAAGCCACCTTCAATTATGTTCATTTCATCAGTTGTTACACTTCTTCCGTAGGTAATAAGTTGATCAATTAAAAATTGTTGAACTTCCATCATCTCTTTGTTAAAATCACTTTGGTCAGCTATACTTTCAAAGTAGTTTTTGAACGCTGTATGAGCAGCAACTTTTTGGTTTAATTCTTCCGTTGATAATGGTTCGGATCTTTGAATCACTATTGCAAATTCGGTGTTATCTATATCGTAAAATTTATTCATTTTAAACTCCTATACTATAATTAATTTACTATGAATACATGGTACATCATAAACCAATACTTGTCAACCATTTCTTTAAAATAAATAAAAAACTCCCCATTTTCAGGGGAGTTTTCTACTCATAAGGGCGGTGAAACCTTACGAAAAATCTGGTACATAATTATCTATTACATAACGCCAATCTTCTTTCATTTGCATCTTGTCATTTTTCCAAGATTGCAGAACTTCTTCTGTGGTCATTTCGAATTTTTCACATATGGTAGATATCACAATATCTTTTGTTTCATAGTCAAGCTCATCAGACTCGAAATGCTCTCGTTCTTTTCTTGTTGCTGATCTCATTCTATACGCTCCTTTTTTCTAGTTCTTTTGCTAATTCTTCTTTAGTAGGTTTTCTATTATGTTCTTCCTCGAAATTTTCTATTACTTGTTCTATAAATTTATATTGATCTATAAAATCTTGTTGCCACCACATTTTAAATCTCCTTTTACTGTAATTTTATTTAGCTATAGCGTCTAACCTCCTGTAGACTTTTATACATAATTAAACTAAAAGGTACTTTATTATGCTCTGTTTGTCAACCTTTTGTATAATTTTTTACAATTTGAATAGAAAATTTTACCTTTTGAGTATAATAAGTGTAGACGTTTTTATACAAGCGTTTATATTTATTTATTTTTAGAGGAACGGAAGTGGCTAAGACCATTCTTCTATGTGAAAAACATACATCATCTGGAGGTTAAAATGTCTGATGAAAATGTACAAAGTTCAAATGAAGGAGTAACTTTAGCTTTACAAGCAGTTGCTGAAGTTCTCTCTAAGATGGACGAAAGACTTGCTAAAGAGGAAGAAGCTGTTGAAATAGCTAAAGCTCAACAAGAAGCTGAAGTTCAACGCACTGAAATCCAAGAAATGATTTCAAAAGCAGTCTCCGACGCACTTGCAGGATTCAATCTTGCAAAAGAAGAAACTTCTGAAGAAGAAGTAGAATTGGAAAAAGAAGAGGATCACGTTAAGGTTACTTTAGAAAAAGACCACGTAGATGGACATGACTCTAAAGAAGATAAAGATGAAGAAGATGAGGAAGAAGAAGAGGCTGAAAAGGGTGGAATGGGCTATAAGAAATCTCAAGAAGATGAGATTGCTTTTTTGAAAAATCAAATCAATGAAATTCAAAATGGGATTGATGAGAAGATAGAAAAAGAAGCTACTACTCGATTACGTCAATTAGGATTTAGAGAAGAAAGTGGACTTCAAGCACCAGAGTTAATTAAATACGACTCTACAATGGGTGTTGATGAAGAAACTCCTATCAAAAAATCTGAAGATAACAATGATGGTGTGATAGATCAACTATCTAAACTTTCATATCGAGAATTACGCAATTTACAATATAAAATTCAAGTAGGGGATACTGACGGAGTTCCAAACGAACTTATGCGTCAGTAATCACAAGCTAAAAGGGGAAATATATAATGGCTAATCCATCTTTGAGTGAGTTCCTTGCTCAATCAAAAAAAGGAATATATCAATCCGTATTTGGTGAAGATTATTTGTCCAAACAGACATACTTCACCGTGGATACAGATACCGGGGTATTTACCGCCACCTTTGGAAAAAAGGTGTTCGATGCCCTAAACAATAAAACAAGATTTTTTAACGCACTACCTAAAACAGTTTGGGGAAGCACAGCTGGTTGGAGAATACGATCAGACCGTGGTTCTAATAGAAGTTTACCAATAACTGAAACTGGAAGTCTTCCAACTGTCGATGTTAGTGCTATTCAAACAGTCAGCTCACTACCTAGAATCGTTGGTACCACATTCGGTGCTTCCGTTAAAGCAATATTTTCAGCAGGACTTGAGGGTGGTGTTGGAGATGTCCTAGGAATGGAAACCGAAAATGCTGAGGTGGATCATATCAAAGAGGTTGGACAACAACTCAACGCTGGTAGTGCCTATCTAGCAAGTGCTGGTGGTACAACATCGGTAACAATTCCAGCAGCAATCGCTACTAGTTCATTTAGAATTGGTGACAAAGTATCACAATATGATGCTACAGCTACTGGTTTTGATAGAACTTCTGGTTCAGCAATTTCAGCAATTAACACATCAACTGGTGCCATAACTGTAGCATCTGGAACAACTTATGCAGACGGAGACGTAGTATTCGTTTACGAAAGAGCTGGTTTAACTTCCATTGATGATATCGTTGCTGAGGATGGCGATGCACCTGGTGGTGGAGGTAGTTCAAGAGTTAGAGCATACGACTTAACACTTGGTGGTAGAACAGCAGGTGGTTGGAATGCCGCTGCTAGTACTTCTTATAACAGTGGTACTGGTAGAGATTTATCTCTAAATCTTATCGACACAGCAATTCAAAAGATTCGAGAAAATGGTGGCGAGCCTGATCTAATCTTGATGGGACATGATCAGTATTTCAAACTAGAAAGATTGCTCAATTCCCAACAAAGATATCTCGGTCAAGAAGAATTTAGTGTAGGTATCGGTGATGAAAGAACTTACCCAGGAACAAGAACTGGTATGGTACTTGCTACTTATATGGGTATACCAATCCTACCAGATGCAGACACTGCTAAATCCGTTTCTTCTGCTGATGCAGTTCTCGGATCCAATGTTTATGTACTTTCTACAAATAGTTTAGAAATGGCTATTGCAAGTCCAACACAAGCAATAGAAAATAGGGATTACTTTGCCGCTAACAGCTTAGTTGTTAGAGGTTTAATCTACACCATGGCTGAATTACGTTGTAAGACATTTACACATCAAGCAAAAATTTGTGATCTTAATAGCTAAGATTGATTTTAAAGGGTGGAGCGATTCTATCCTCCACCCATTAATTATTTATGTAATGTAGTGAGAATATGAAAACTGTATATGTAGAAAATGTTTTTCAAAGTGTAGATGTTCACAGCAAAAGATTAGTGGGAGAAGTAATGAATTTGATGGAAGCATCATTAGAAGATACTTCTTCAACTATAGCACTAAAAAAGTCCGTGAAACAAGCTATATGGAGATCCAGTAGAAATATTCAAAATGATATGAATAGTATGATCATAGAATGAATGGAGAATAAAAGATGGCAAAACATTCTTTTCAAATGAGTGATGTCACTGGCGACACAAGGGTTATTGCCCGAAGTGCGATGGGATATGACTGGAATTATTATGCAGATGATGAAACAATAATATTTGGTTCTGATTCTGATGCAACAATAGCCTGGGACGGAGATAGTTTAAATGTAACATCTGCAGCCACAGAAATTAGTGGGACTGTAGCAATTGCTGGTGCTACTTCATTAGCAACAACAGCCCGAATGACTGTCGGTACCGGGATTAGTGCAGTAGCCAACGCTATAACAAAACACAGCGTGGTTACAGTAGGGAATATTATAGAAACAACTATTGCTCTTGACTTAACTGGATTAAACTCTGGTGATGCTGATGGAGATATTATCGGTAAAGCTGGTACGGCAAATTGTCATTATGGACAAATTACAGCAGCCATAAATGGTACTATACTATCAGGATATGTACAATGTTTGGAAACTCCAGCAGGTGGAGAACCTGATATTGATCTTTTCACAGCAACAGTGGCTACTGGTACTGAAGAAGCTCTTATAACAGCATTAACAGAAACCCAGTTATTGGCAACTGGAGCTGACTGGACAAACTTGTTAGCCCCTAAAGGATTAACAACTGTTCCACCAGCAGATGGGTATTTATATTTAGTAGCTTCCGGCGGAGCAACTAATGATACTTATACAGCAGGAAAATTCATAATTAAACTTTATGGATACGCAGCATAATAGAAAATTTAGATAGCCACCTCTACTACAGGGGTGGCTACTATTTATAAGGAGAAGATAAGAATGGAATTAGAAGTAAGAGAAAGACTTTTATTATTAATGCTATTACCAGAACATGGAAATATTGGTGATATAAGATTAATAAATGATCTAAAAAGCAATTTATCTTTTACTGAAGAAGAACACAAAGATTGGAATCTTAAAAGAGATGAAGATGGAAACTATACTTGGGATAAGAATAACACAGGAACTTATTTTGATATAGGAGAAAGAGCAAAAGAGATTATAAAAGCAGAACTGACTAAACTAAGCGACTCAGGTAGAGCAACTGAAAGACATTTAAAACTCTATGATAAATTTGAAATGTAGGAAGTGAAATGGCTCGTGATGCTATTCAAACAGAAGTAAATCTTGCAGTATATATGGAACGATTAGATTCTTATATAGATAAACAAACAGATATTAATACTTCTTTAAAAGAAAGTTTGGATAATGCTAACGAACACATAAGCGATATAAATGACTGGAGAACCAAGATTTATGGAGCTAGAGTATTGATGATAGCTTTAGGAGTTATTGCACTTCATACCACTGCAATTTTAGGTAGTATAGCGGCGATGATAAATTTAATGAATAAATAGGAGAAATTATATGTTTTTCGATCATACAACAGTTAAACAGTTTGAGTTCGATGGCTCCACAAGAACCTCAACGCACCCACATACAAAATATCAGCCGTTTAGAGAAGCAACATCAACAAGTTTAAGTACTTTGTTTTCAGTTGCTCGAGGAGAAACTGCTACCAACCTTGTTACAAATCCAAGGGTTGAAAGTTCCACAATATCGATGTTTACAGCTAGTGGTTCAGCGATATCACGAGATACTGGTCAACAATCTGTTGGTGCAGCATCTTTACTTGTTAATCCAGCAAACTCAGCAGCTGGAGAAGGTATGTATTGGGAATCAGAATTAATGCCTTTTAGTACAAAACCACAATTCCTAACAGTAGCAGTTGAACATCGAGGAGCATCAGCTTCGGGTAACGTAAAAATTGATATTCGTGATTCAGCAGGAACAACAATTCATGCTACTTCTGGTAGTGATAACTTAGCTGGTTCTTGGAGAAGAATAACAGCACAATACACTATTCCACCACTTACTGCATCCGCTGTTTATAGATTGTATGTAGTAAGTAATACACAACATAATATTAACTGGTACCTAGACAAATTCCAATTCGAATTACGACAAGATACGACAGCAGTATCGGATTACACTGACGGATCGTTTGGTATTAATCATTTCTGGACAGGTACAGCTAACGCTTCTGAGTCCTATAAAAAACATGGTATGAGCATTATTAGAGGAATAACTATTAAGAATGAAAGTAGTACTGCTGCCGATATTGTTTATGTAGGGTTAGATAATGACGCTGCTGATGAAGATAGTGGAATTCCAGTTATTGGTGCTACAACATTTCAAACTAATTTTCCATTACATTTCACACAAAAAATTACATTAATAGCGGCACAAAATACTCCTACAGTTAGTGGCGTTATATGGGGAGGAAGTTCGTTCTAATGATAGATAACAAAGTATCAACATACATACAAGATATAGATACAGAAGCAGAGATTGTTTTTCTAGAAAAAGCGATTGATGGTAAATCTTCTTATGGAGATATTAGTGAAGCATTAGATGAATATGAAAGATTATTTATGGGTGGATTTTCTACACCTGCTGAAATTTTAACTTTAGCACGAGCATATCCAAACAACAAAAAATATCAAAAAGCTATGGTAGATTTAAAGCTAGAGGATAATGATGATTTAGTTATTGGTGGTCCTGCTTCTGTTGAGATAATCGATAGAGAGGGACATCTTATTTTAACTTCAGCTTTAGAACCAGCTTTTGAAAAATATATGTCTAATATACGAACAAGAAACGCTATGGTTTTACATTCTGACGTTCAGATTGGTTGGGCATTACCTGCATACATATCCAAGTCTGGTAATATATTTAGATCTGGTGTTAATGATGAAGGTTTGTTCTTTATAACAGAACTTAGAAACGATACAAAGATTTCTGAAAGGGTTAGAGAACAAATAGCTAAGGGTGAGATGCAATCATATTCTATTGCTGGAAGTGCAATAGAAACTGAAACAGTTAAAAAGGGTTTATTAGATGTAATGCAGGTAAATAAACTAGAACTAGCTGAGGTTACTATTTGTCAAAAAGGTGTCAATCAAGAGGCGTCTTTTGAAATATTAAAAGCTGATGAACCAGCCACAACTTCTTGTATTGATGGTAGTTGTTTACTAGAGAAAGAAGAAACTTGTGATTGTAATATCGAAAAAGAAGTATCATCTTCTACGCCTATAAAATTAATTTACAAAGATGGTAGAGTAGACTATTTCAATTCTTTTCACAAATGGATTAATAAAGGTAGTGTAAATGGAGAGGACTTTGATTACTCTGATGCAGGATTACAAGAAGCTATAGACTATGCTACTGGTTTAATGAGAAATAAAGAAAAAGTAGTGTTTGAATGGGAAGATTATGAAGATGTTTCTAAATCAAAAGAACTTAATAAATGGTTAAAAAAACAAGTAACAAATCCTTTTGCAGTAGCAACTGCACAAGCAAAACGAATGGGATACAAGAATTTTAAAGAAGGTTCATCTGGCGATAAAAAACGAGATAAAATCGCTGAAGCATTAAAAAAGTTCACTAAAAAAAGATAGAGGTAATAAGTATAATTACTAATGAAAAACATAATATTTACCTTCTTCAAGAATCATGTTTTTGGACCTTCTGATGCTCAGATATGTGAGCAACAAATGAAGGAATATTCCCGTATTGAAAACGTAAAAACCAAACCATTTGTTAACTACACAAAAAGAGAAAGTTTGTATAGAAAAATATATAGAGTAATGGTAAGTAACAGGAGATACAGATGAACATGGGTAAATTAAGACCACAGATATTTTTAGCCATAACAGTGCTTGGTATATTAGCCGTAATTGCAACATATGAAAACATACCAGAAATTGCTACTGCTACTATTGGCGGAGTAATTGCCTTGGGAATGAAAGTATTGGAGAACGAATAATGACAACAGATAATTGTAATTGTATGGTAGAGGATCAGTGTATTTGTAATAGAAATCTATGTAATTGTGATTGTGAATGTGTATGGTGTTGTGTTCTAGAAGAAGCTGAAAACGAGCAGAATTTATGTGCTTGTGGAAATGAGTCGTGTGGTTGTGCTTAAATTCTTAGAAAAATTAAGAATAGAGTTAACTGTTAAAAAAGTGCCTTGGCCCTTTCCAGAAAAAGTGTACGCAGTTACTCTCTGGCCCTTTATTTTTTATGAGCCTCATGTTAGATACGATGAAGGAGTATTAGCACACGAAAGATATCACTGGAATCATCAATTAAAGTGGTTAGTTATTCCTTGGTTTATTGTATATGTTTCTTTACTACCATTTTATGGAGGATTCAGAAAACACCCTTTCGAAAGACCAGCCTACGAATTACAAGATAGCATTTATGCTAAACAAGAAAAAAAGGAGAAAAGATGAAGAATTTTATATCATTAGCTATTTCAATGTATAACCTTAATAAGAACGTGCCTGATCAAGGTAAAGTAGTTTTAAAGGAAGGTTTAGATGTTATAAAAGCTATTAGTTCAGCCCTAAAAGATAATAAATTAACTCAAGTAGAAAAAACTGCAATAGTAGCCGAGATTCAACAATTCTCAAAAGCTAGTATAAAAATGTTAGATAGTATAAAAATACCTAAATGATAAAATGAGTAATATAGATATCACAAAAATAAAACTTGATATAGCTGTGGTAGGGTTTTTGTTTATTCAGCTAGTAGGTATTGTTTGGTGGTTAAGTGGATTAGATTCTAAAGTTGATAATGTCGTTGCTATTACTGAAGAACTAAAAGGCGAAACAAGTATGGCTGTATTAGAGGTACGTATATCTCAACTAGAAGCCACAGACAAACTCCTTGACGAAAAAATTAAAGAGATTCAAGAAGAATTAGATAGTAAACAAGGTACATCATTCTCTTTGTTTGGAAATAAGTAATGAATATGTTTGGAAATCTTAAATTACCAATAGGAATAATCGGAGTTGTTATCGCACAAGCCTTTGGGATAATCTGGTATGTAGCACAACTAGATTCAACTGTTTCTAATCTTGATCAATCAGTTAATCATATGCAAAATGAGGCTACCACAGTAGATGTAGCAGTCTTACAAAAAGATTTAGAAAACATCAAAGAAAAAATAACTATGATGGACGAAATGCACAGTGCTAAATTTGATCCGACAGATTTAGAAGAAGCGATTGAAGAATTAGAAGATAGAATAGCAAAATTAGAAACCAAAGATGCTTTAATAGAAAATGAAATGCGAACTATTATGTCTGACCATGAAAATATTGGTAAAGCACTAGAAGGTTTGGGTGCTGGTAGTCATTCCGAAAGTAGACAATATGGTAATTACGGATATTAGAATAGATATAAAAAGGAAAGGTACAGTTAAATGTCAAATTTAGTACAGTACATGATGATACAAACAGATGAGGCTCGGGAAGCATATTCAGACATATTAAAAAAACTTGAAGAATTGATGAGTAAAGTAGAAAATTTAGAAACAAGATTTGATGATATAGAGTTAAAAATTAATAGTTAATATTAGTATAATATATCAAATGATAAATTTTATTTCTTATAGATTTCACTTTTTAAAAGCGTACTTTGATACGTTTCTTTGTAAATTCTTTGCTCACGAAAATAATCCACCTATTATAGAAGTTTCTGAAACCCGAAATGGTATTCAGAAGTCAATTTATCTATGCAGACGATGTTACACACAGATAGGAGAAAAACCTTATGCCTAATTCGGAAAGTTTGTACGATGATATTGAAGATATGTTACAAGAAGAAAAATTCTTAACCCTTACTAGAAATGAAGCTCTTTATTTATCCGACTCAGTAACAGTATTATTAGAACACGTTCCAGAAGCTGGTAGAATACATTCGCCAAGTGCCTCTTTAGTTCCTTCAGCAACAGTATCAACTCCGATAGAAACTATTCAAAAGATAGGAATGGCTTGTCTAGAATCAACTGATCCAAATAATTTTGGTGGAACTTCTACAATTTCTTTACCCGTATCTGATTTATATCTTTTGCGTGAATGTTGTAAATCTTATGCAAAAGTAGGACACGAGCTTGTAGGCTTTAATCTTCTAAGAAAGATATATCATCTTATTTTAGAGAATGATGTTAAAGAAAGAGAGCTTATAGACAATCTTACAAAAGAAATTGATATTGATGCACTATTAAACAACGCACCAAAAAAAGATTAAGTACTATAACACTAACGAGGTAATAAAAACGCTGTCCTGACGATCCTAGTGCGTTGCAAATACAGAAAAGGAAAGAAAAATGACACAAAACGAGCAAATTTCTAGTTTAACTACAAAATTAGCACAAGCAGCGATAAAAATAAAAATGTTAAAAGAAGTAAATCAATGGCACCAAGAATTAAATGGTAAATTACGAGAAGAAAACGATGCTTTAAAAAAGCAACATCTCGAGGGCAATTGAATCGAAAACCCTCGAGATGTTGATGTTGCTAGATTCTAGCGTAGAAGTGTGGAAACACTAGAATCGCTAATGTACAGTTGTTGGTAAAAATTCAAGGAGAACTTTCGTCTGTACATAGTTATTAGTAATCTAATTATACTAACTATTAGATTTTTGTCTAGTAAAGAAAATAACTTGGTTATTTACCACACTATAACAACGATCATGATTTTTTAGATCACAAGTCAAAGAATGTCTTTCTGCTAAAACTTTATAAAATTTATAATTCATATTTAACTCCCATTAAAATTAATTTAGATAACCATAATAAAGTATCGACTATATTTTGTCAACTAGTGGTGTTATTTTGAGTTCTTTAACTGGCCAGAAGTATTCTTGAGAGTCATCTTCAAACCAATCGAATTGAGAATAATATTTTGAATCTTTTCTAAGTAAATTTGATCTATGAGAACTATGAACTTCTTCAACACCTAGCCATAAAGGTAAAGAAAAAACTTCATCATGTTCTAGATACTTCATAGTATTATTATAACCTCTAGAAATCCATTCGTGTATCATAGTATTACAATAGTTAGCTAAAGCATCAGCATAATCTTGCCACATTAGTACGGCTGGGTGCTTCAGCCAACCACCTGTAGTTCTTTTGCCTGATACTATATTGTGTATCTGAAATGCTTCTACTCGTTGCTTACCTAGTCGTTTAAAATCTAAACATTCTGCTGTCTTTTTAAAATCTTCATAAGGTAGAAAAGTTTGCATCGCCCCGTCCTTTCTTTTTTGCATATAATAAAGCAAATAAAACAACATTACAACATATTGATATTTGCGAACTTTTTTTCTCTTGCTAAGATTGTTTCATTTGTTAATCTCATGTTATGACCTATATGAAATCCATCATGAATTTTAGGACATTTATATACATTAAGAGAAGAAAAAACATCACCATTTTGAGATAACATTATTCTAAGTGCAGAGAACGCTTCTTCTCTAGTTTCATACAATACTTTTGAATTACAATCTTTACCTTTAACTATGCGATAACTTTTACCCATTACGGGCTTTTTATTAGCTACTTTTTTGAAAGTATTTTTTCTTCTAGTACTAGATCGTTTACTTCTGGACATTTACTTGCTCCCATCTTCTTGATAGACTATTAAATTCTATGCCAGATTTCTTTAATAACTTTTTAGTTCCTTCTATTGAGATATTATATTTTTTTGATGTTCTTCTAAGTGGTGTAGATGGATATACTATATATTCTTCTACTATTGCTTTTCTTCTTTTCTCAGATTCTTTTCTATTGTAAAATTGCATTGTTTACCTCTCTTTTTAGTTATTATTTTCATCATTTATTTCAACAACATTAATAATATCATCACTAGTAATATCAATTTCATGATCTAGTTTAAAAGATTCTATTATTAGTTGTTTATAATTATCTAAATCATCAGCGAGTAATCTATTTCCGATAAAAGATATTGTTACTTCTGATTCGAATACTTTTTTTGTCACTATATTATTCCTTTCTCTTTATTTGTTTTAACCCGTATTAAATTCATTGCCATAAAATATTCAGTCTTTAAATTTTCAATGGTAATTTTTTGATTGATTATATCATGCAATAATCGGGCAAGTTCGTCAAATCCTAAATAGTCAAGGTATATTTCAACCTCTTCAATACTAGCTATACATTCTTTGGACTCATAATCTTTTCTTGAAATGTGTAGATATGAAAAGTCTGCATTTTCCTCACAAAAACTTTCAGATTCTTTACAACATTTATTACTCATCTTCTTCCTCCTCTTGTTCATCATCTTCTTCATAAAATTCTGAGGGTTCGTGGCAACTACCACAAAAACCAAACTCTAAAGCTATATCAAAATATCCTGCTGTTGCTCCTGCCGGTGGGGCATCACAACATTCACTTAATTCCATGCTATACCTCCTCTTAATTTTTTATATCCTGACAGGGCAGGATATAAATTCTTTCTAATTATCCAGCTCTTTTCTTTTAGGAGCAAGTAGTAATTCTGTATTTTCTCCTGTACTTGAAGAAGCATATTTATATTGCATTTCTACTGCTTTGAGTAGTTTACCACCTGCATTAACAGTAGCATTAGAAATTTCAGGTGTTATTGTTCCTTCAATTACATCAGACATCAAAGCCGACATTAGTCTTGCAAAATCTACGCCAGTTACAACTCCATCTTTTGCTAATTCTAAACTTTTTGATTTTGACTTTCTCTTACCTAATATTGCCATTTCTTTCTCCTTTTATTTTTAAAACTTATGTATATATCCCTGTATATGTTACACAAGTATAATAGATTCTAATTACTTTTTTTACTCTCCTTTAAATACCTTTTTATTTCAATTAGAGTTTTTGCTCCTTTCTTTGCTTCTTTTAATTGATCTTCAATTTTTTGCCAATATAAATAAATTTCATAGTCTTTTTTTTCATACTCCTTTTCTTTTCTTTCATAATGTTTTCTTATAGATTTATATATTGTTTTTGCACAAGTAGTACACATTATCCAACTTTTTGACAAACTTTTAGGGCAATAGTAATTGTGATTAAACCACCTATGGGTGGGTTGATTTTCCTTCCACTTTCTATGGGATATGAATGCTTTATACAGATTTCCCGAGTATTGATCACGAAATATATTTTTCATATGTTCTTCACAAGCTACAAAGGTAGTCGATATTCTTAATGCTTCTTCTTCAATTTCTCTCGGTTTATTTACCAAATAATTGTTCGTATTATGATAGAAAGGTTCTTTGTTAGGGCAGTCATTACACTGTAAGCCAAAATCATAGTGATTTAGCTCTAATTCATGAACATCAAAAAGGGCGTTAGACCAATCTATACTGGAATGTGTATATGCTTTATATTTTCTGCGTCTTTTATGCTCAGGTTTTAACCATTCTTCTAGAATACCATAGTCTTTTAATTTACTTAAAATTATTTGCACAGCTTTTTTTCCTAAACCTTTAAATTTTTCTAGTTCTTTTTCTTCAAAATCAAACAAATTACCTATTTTATAGATTCTATTTTCCTCTAATGATTTTAAAATACGTTTCGGTATACCTAAATACTTAATAGGCTGAGTATAAATTTCAGGAGAATCTATATACTCTACTTCTTCACATATATCGCACTGTGCTTGCCAGTACAAATCTTTTAATTCATGATATCCATAAGCTCTGTTTACATATGTTTTCATTATTTTGTGGTTTATCTCTTGTTTCGGTAATTCTTTATTACCTAAAGTAATTCCTTGGTATTTTGTTTTTTCTATGTTTTTACTTGTTTTTAAATAACCTGCTTTTTCGGCTTCTGAGATGTATTTTCTAAGAGTCTTAATACTGTAACTACTTCCGTCTAAATATTTTGTTTTCTTTTGTATATCTTTAGAAGTAATATATGTCTTAGATTCTGACAATAAATCTTGAACTGCTAAAACTACTTTCCTAATTTTTTCAGGTACTAAATAATACGGCGCATATTTTTCCCAAACATCAGAATACTCAGGTATCTTTATTCCATCTGGCATTAAACTCGCTCCTTTCTTAATTATTTAGTAGAAATTTTATCGTACTCAACGCCTAGTAACTTATTCATTATTTTAGACTCGTCTAATATTTCTTCAGACACATCTAACAATGCTTTAGAAACTTCATAGATTTTCCAGTTAATCCATATTATTGCTATAGAAAAGCAAAAAATCAATAATTCCATTGTTATTACCCTTTCTTTCAGTGTTCTAGCAGCGTCAGGAAACGATTTTTATTGTCTTGTTAGTGCTATAACACATAAAAATTATTTAAAGTCTTATATCAATCGATGACTTCTCAGTAAGTCTACTAAGTTATATAATTTTGTTACATCTTTTACTAGTCTACTTTCAACACTAGCTAAATAATGTGATTGTTTTGGAGTAAGTCTATTTTGACTTAGTTTAAGATTATCTCCTATTAACAACTTAATATTATCTCTAACCCATTGAATAGCTTCTTTTTCTGAAGCACAAGGAACATCAATGAGAAGTCTAACATCAACTGTATGATTTTCTAACTTCTGCTCATTCTTTAAGTCTAACGACATTTTTTTTACTCACTTTCTTGCTTTTTGTACGTTCATAAATGCTCAGGAAACGTTTTTTATTGTCTTACTAGTACTATTACTCTCGCAAACTATTTAAACGCTTGTTTTACTAAGAGCAGTTTAGCGACTTGCTCAGGTCGGGTCTTATTTTACTGACAATACATCTTTGCTTTTGATATCGGCTACAACATCTGGTTTTTCATCTAGAAGTTTGTGGATTGATTGAGTTGCAATATCAGTCAACTTATCGTTGTAATTGCGTTGATGACCATGTCCCTCGTGATGATGCCCTAGCTCATGAACAATCAAATGAGTTTGTTCTTTTGTTGGGCAATTCTTAAACCAGTTCTTTTTACCTTCTAACTTAGCAACATTAAAAGTAAGAGTTCCGAACTGATCAGATTCATAAAGATAGTCTGCTTTTGCTTTATACACGTTATCATCATCAAACTCTACCTCCACTGAAAAGCCGAGAAGTTGTTGAGAAATCCATCTAGCGTATTTAGCAACATTTTTCATATTCTCGTTAATCTCTACTGGTGGTGCAAAATAATTACCATCTCTACGTTTTAATCCGAATTTTTCGTGAGTAGTTACTAGTCCAACATCTTGAAATCTACCTCTAATAATTGGCGATAAAGTTCGAGCATGAATAATTTCCATACCTTGCATAATCGCTTCATCATTAGCATTTATATCACTACTCCACAAATAAGCATTATTGCCTAATTGCTTTGTCATCATAGAACGCATTGTCTTATCATCAACTCTTTCATCTTCTAATGCTATGTTTATCCAACTAGCTGAAGCATCTTCACTAGAAATATCTTCATGAACTCTCATGAGAACTTCTGCATAAATATCTTGAAGATACTTATCAGATATCACATCTCTATTTGGTGGCATCGGAACTTTTTGATCAACATTAACAAGATAAGGTGCTTCAATTTTTTGAACAAATATACCCATTTCATATATTGCTCCATACTCTTGTTGATCTCTAGCAATAGTAGAATTAACTACTTTATGAACATCAACATTGCCTTTTCTTGTAGTGTTTGTAAGTGGTTGATTAATACCATTAGAAAGTATTGTTCGCAAATGTGCGTCAAAAGATGTTACTTTCTCTAATTCTCTAGTATATTTCCACTCAACTCCATCAGAAAATAATCTATAGTCAATATCATTCGGCACAATGAATGTAGATAACATCTCTAGAGTATCATCAACTTCATCATTCTTACCTCTTACATGAGCAATAACTATAGTACCTTTTTGTCTTTTATTCTTCTTATGAACTCTACCACCACCTGATGGAAATGATACTGTATGTCCAACTGTTTCTATCGTAGCATCTCTAGCAATCGAAAGGAGTTCTTTCTCTCCTAAATTAAATCTACCTCTAACTAGAGGATTTGATTGCTTTTGAGTCGGCTTCATTAAAGTATATGAATCAGTAATATCAATAAATCCATTACCATCATCTTCAACTATAACTTCAACAATACCACGAGTCTTATGTCTATTAATATGAACAATACATTCAGTAACAGCCTCGTCCCAACTATTAGAAACTAATTCCTTTACTAGTTGCCATAATGGTCTACCTTCATGTAATAATCTCATACCTTCCGTACTCACTTCAAAACGAGCTTCCATAATATACTCCTTAATAAACTTATACTGTTAAATACTCGACTCTAATTTGATTGACCTCAGCAATCTTTTATACACTAATGTACACCAATATACTCCTATTAAATCATTAAGTCAACCATTATATTTTATTTACATAATATTAATTTGTGTTTTATTATTATTAAAGATTGATACTCAATACTTCCAAATATGAAAATAACCAGTAAACTTAAATTCTGTATAAATTGTATAAAGTCCCCCCACCCCCCTCCAGCAAAAGGAGGCGGAGGACGATATTCGTAACGGAAATTACGATATTCGTAATTACGGCCTTCCAAACAAGCAGGTTACGAAATTCGTAATTCAAAAAACGATATTCGTAACAAATCCGAGCAAACAGGAATTCCGTTACGATTTTCGTAATTTAATTTACGATTTTCGTAATTGACCTCTCCAGGGAAACTCCGTTACGATATTCGTAATCCGTGTTACGAAATTCGTAATCCTAGAAAATCGAGGAAAAGGGTTGACAGGATAGGAAAAATATGATACCATGGAATTATAACCTCTTGACAAAGGGCATAAGGACTCGGCCTACTTTTTCGGAAAACCTTCCAAGGAGGAACCAGGAGGAATTTGTCCGAGGAATTTAAAATGGTTGACTTGATTGGAGATATATGATACCATGAGATATTGAAGTAAAGTTATACTTCATAGAAAACGAAAAGTCGGTAAGAAACTAGGGTCGATGTTTTCTAAACAGTAATAAAGAATTTGGAGCATAGTATGAAACAAAAAAAGTTTAACCCTGCAATAGAAAAAACAGTTGGTTCTTTTCTTAACTTCTACGCTAAAGAAGAAGTAACTGAAGACGTATGGAATATGTGGGTGGAGTATCTAAATAGATTCTATGGATATGACGTTAATAACACGCTAACACAACTTGATTGTGATAGTAGTATAGTACTCAAGTACAATGACGTTTATAAAGCGTTCTTACGTGTTTACGCATCGTTCTTGCTTAGTACTAATCCACAACCATTCTTGTTTTGCCCTGATGTTAAGAACGCTATAATAGCCTTCCAACATGAACTTCAAAATGCTAAGCCTACCACCGAGGGTCTTGCGTGGATTTTTAGTGGCTTACCCGTTAGACCAAAGAATCGATAAATAGATTATTAGTATTTATTATTAAATCCTCCCATCTTACCTGGGGGGATTTTTCTTTTATTATCGCCAAGGATTAACCCCCCCCGTTGTACTATCCCATGGTCTGCCACACAATGTGGTATACATCTCCGAAAAAATTTTTTTTAAAAAAACCAAGATCATTATATCAAGGAACAAAGTATAATAAATATATGACTACAGTAAAAAGAATATTTTTGAGCAATGATGATAAAGTTTATCAAACGTATAAACGATTCCTAGAGCTTTTGGAGGAAGATGCTAGTACAAATACTAGCAAAGACACTAAAATGCTTGTGGCGTCTAATTTAGCTATTGCGAATAGCTTACGGAATAGGGAATAACATAACTATATGAAAAAGTTTAGTTTCATTGCAATACTGGTAAGTATCTTACACATTGGTGAAGATGCTTTATTAATAGCTCTCGGAAGATACACGGAAATACATTACTCGGTATTGTTAGTAGCTACAATACTCTTTGGTATTTTAATTGCGGCTATCGCACGGCAGG
>VTLG01005725.1_pt1 | contig 49581 bp, 69 predicted proteins | sample 4694571 | NCBI WGS metagenome assembly VTLG01 (sample SAMN12604809, study PRJNA352737) | marine metagenome | biome: ENVO:00000447; feature: ENVO:00000209|ENVO:00000569|ENVO:01000036; material: ENVO:00002151; isolation source: viral sequences binned using virsorter ... | reverse complement strand
TCATCCGGCATGGGTCTGGGGAATGCAGGTAGCTGTCTGGGTCTGTGCTGTCTCCTATGACGAGGACGTGGTCGCCAAGCATGTAGACCTCGCCTTCTTCTGAGCGTGCGATTCTGGGCGGTGGTTTGATTCGGCCTTCTGTGCCTGCTCTTGTCTTGTTCGCCCATTCATTTTCGAGTGCTTGGAATTCGTCTATGTCGAATCCGGTTAGGTCAAACTCTCGGCGTGGTTCAAGGTCGGCGAGCACGTCGATTAGCGCTGGGTAGTCCCAGTCGCCACTGATCTTGTTTAGGGCCACGTTGAGAGCTTTCTCTCGCTCCTCCGTTAGATCCACGTAGATCACTGGCACTTCCTTGTGTCCCAAATCAAGAGCGGCTTTCAGTCGCTGATGCCCACCTACGACGAGGCCGGTTTGTTCGTTCACCACGATCGGCTGCACAAAACCAAACTCATCAAGGCTTTGCTCCAACGCCAGCCTTTGCTTATCTGGCATTTGGCGTGGGTTGTATTCAGCGCCAGTGAGCGTGGTCGGGTCTACTTGATGGATCTGCATTGGTTCCTTTGTCGTAGGTTGTCGCAGGTTTTTTGCGGCGTTTTGCTCGTTCTGTGAATCGTTCACGTTCTGTCATTCCTCCCCATAGGCCGTGGTTGATTTGGTTGTCTATTGCGTAGGTGAGGCATTCGGGTTGGACTGGGCAGGTGTTGCAGAGTTTTTTGCCGATTGGTGGGGCGCCTTTGGGTGGAAAGAACCAGTTGATGGGGGCGCTGTAGCAGAGGGATTGTGTTTCGAAGTGTTCGGGTAGCGGGGGGATGTATTTGAAGTCGGAGAAGTTCCATGCTTCTTTCCGGTACGCCATGACTGTGAGATGTTATTTCTGTTTGTGTTGTTGTTGGTGGTTTAGGACTTCTTCTTTGGTGAAGCAGTCGGTGTTGTTGTCTATGAGGCGGTTTTGGCGCATGGCTGCGACTTTGGCTTTTAGGCAGGTATTGCAGCGGCATCCTGTTTTGAATCTTTCGAGTCCGTGTCGCATGGCTTTTCAGTTGTAGCGGGTTTTTGTTGTCCAGCGGTGGCTCTTGTGAAGGATTCCCATAGTTCTCTTGGGTTTTCGTTTCTCCATCGTTTCATGTCTTGTTGGATTGTCATGGTGTGTAGGCCTGTTGCGGCGGCGAGGGTTTTGTAGGTGACGCCTTCTTGTTTGAGGGCGGCGAAGAGTTCGCGGCGTTGTTTGCCTAGTTCGGCGACTTGTTGTCGGTGGTGGTTGATTTCGGTTGTTTGTCTTTCTACTTCTGCGAGTAGTGATTGGGTGTTTTCGTTCATTGGTTAGCCTCCTGCGGCTCTTACGTTGGCTGAGATGGTTCTTGCTGATTCGATTTGGGTTCTAAGGGCGATGAGTGCTTGTTGTGTTGCTTTTTCTTGGGCTTCTACGATTTTCCATTTCCTGAATGCTTTAGCTGCGTGTATGTGGGCGGCTGATTCTTTTTGGGCGACTGTGCCGCCTTGGGCTTGGAGGATGGCTCGGTGGTAGTCCCGTTTGTAGTCGGCTTCTGCTTCTGCTCGTTCTACGGTGAGGTTTGCGTAGCGGTCTACTTCTGTGAGGAGTCGTTCTCCGAGTGCGTCGAGTCGTTCTTCTACGTCGACTTGGTTGAGTGGCTCAGTTATCGCCATAGTATTCGACCTCTTCGATTTCGAGTCGTAGTCCATCCAGTTCGCCTATTTCGGTTGGGTGAAAGGTCAGCGATCTGACGAATGTTGGATCGTCGTCTGGTAAAACGCCGGCGTCTACTAGGCCGTCTATGGCTGCTTTCACTGCGGGGAAGCATGCGCCTACGTCTTGTTTCCAGCGGTTGTCTCTCGCTAGTGGTGTTGCGTGGACTGCGATGGCTCCGAGTGGTGGTATTTGGTGGGCTTTTGCCATCCACCCGAAGGCTTCGCGTGTGTCTTTGACTTTCGCTGCTCGCTGCATGTGATGCCATTTGCGTTCTGCGTTTGTTGTCCACGGGCGTTCGCCGTGTAGTTCTATGCGCCAAGTCATGCAGGGGTAATCCTACTAGAATGGTTCCTCCTCTGGGACCGGTTTCGGTTGAAACTCTGGGGCTTGTTTTTGTTGGCCTGTGGTTTTGGTTGCGACGCTGGTTTGGAACTTCAGGCAGTGTCCAGCGGTCTCGCAGTGGATTTCGACTTTGGATCGGTTCTGTCCAGTGGCATCATCGGTCCATTTGTTTTGGACGAGTTTGCCGTGGATGATGACTCGTTGTCCTTGTTCGAATGACTCGGCGATGTGTTCAGCGAGTTCTCTCCATGCGATGCAGTCGAAGAAGTGAGCTTCGGTTTCGCCATCAGCTTTGCGTTGATTGTCTGCGATGCTGAATTTGGTTAGAGCGATTCCGCTTGCTCCTATGAAGCTCAACTCTGGGGGTCGAGTCATGTTTCCTGTCACGGTTACCGTGTTGTCAAATGCCATGATGGCCTTTCTGTTAGCGGCGCAGTACGCCGATTCGGTCTTTCTTGATGTAGGGCTTGTCCACTGCTTTGCGGTGTGGTCTCACCCAGATCGTTTTTTCTTCTGGTGTTCCTCGTTTGAGGACTCTTGGGTGGCCTCGCACATCGAATGAGTGAGAAAACTCTCGATGTGTTCCGTCCCACTCTTTTTTGCCTTGGGCGTTCACAGCGAAACGTCGCAAGTCGTAGACGATAATGTCCGGTATTTCTTCTAGCGTTTTTTTGACTTGGCGTTTCGTGTTCTTGTCTGTGAAGACTGGGCGAGCTTTTTGTGTGAAGCCGATCTCTTCTCCGAGCATGCGGATGAGTTCTGCGGCTTTCGCCATGTTTGACCACATCTCGAACATTTCCTCTGTCTGGTCGTTCCAGTCTTCGTCTGGTCCGAGGATTCCTAGCTCGCGAAAGGTTTCGACTGCGAGGCGTGGGTGTCTCACCATTCCTCCGAGTTTTGTTCCGTTGGCTGGGTTGCAGGACCAGACGTGCTGCAATGTTTCGATCATCCGATTTCCGTCTGCGGCTTCGATTGTGTCCCAGAACCACAGCACTGTGTTCCCTGCGCTGTGTGTCCATGAGACCGCCACCATTCTTCCTTCGAAAACGTCGCCGGTTTCATCGTGCGTGTAGTTGATTGGCCACGATCCTTCGGGGATGATCACCATTCCCGATTCCGATGGGAGTTCTTCTTTTTGGAGCCACAGGTAGTCGTACTCTGCGACTCGTGCTTCGGCTGCCATCACCATGTTTTTTGTGGTGCCGTGGAGTTCTCCTCGCAAGCTGTCCAGTGTGAGTTTCGTGAATCTTTTCTCCACGTATTTGGGGAGCGATCTCATGTTGGAGTGAGCGACTCTTAAATTGCTGAGCCACTTTCGCAGTTGTTCTTTGCCGCTAGATGATCTGTTCGCTCTGACGATTTTGGATTGCCAGAACACGATCGCTGAGACCCAGTCATCGAGTTCCATTGGGTTTCCAAATGTTGAGGGGTCTTGCCCCATCATCTGTAGTAGTTCTTTGGCTTCGTCTATCTCTGAGGCTGTCCCTAGTTCATCGTCCCAGAAAGCAGTGCGCCACTCATCGTGGTCTTCGTTGATTTCGCTTTTGTATACCTGTTCGATGCTGTTTTCAGTGAGCCTGTCTGCTGCTCTTAGCCATTGTTCGCCGCTTTCCAAAGTGAGGGCGCCATCAAGACTTCCGCCTTTCATTTTTAGTAGGCCGTTGTCGGTGATGGCCATCACTTCTGCTTGGGTCATTCCGAGTTCTTCAGCGATCTGTTCAGGTTCTTGCATCGTTGATGAGGATTGCTTTTCGCCTTCTTTGCTGAATCCCATCAGCCGACTGAAGATCTCTAGTTCTTCATCGTTGAGTGCTTTGTACATCTCTTTAATGTGGTTTTCGAGATTGCCCTCCTGTTTGCCTTCTTGGTACTCGTAGCCTGCGTAGCCTTCGAGAAGTCCAGCGATTGACATTTGCTTTGTCTTTTCTAGGCCTACTTGGCGAAATTCTTCGAATGTCGGCACGCTTTCGTTTTCAAGTTGTTGCCGGCTCTTGTCGAGTCTGACAATGGGCTGGATCTTTTGTGGCTCCGAGTTGCTCGCAGCCCCAGAATCGAAGAGGCCTTCCTCCTTCATTTGTTTCGCCAGCTTTAGTTCGTCCGCTGTTAGGGCGAGTGGGAGAATCCCACCGTTTGCTTGTGCCTTTTTCAACAGTGCGACTCGTTCTTCTACGCCTTCGCCGATTATTGGGTTTTCCATACGCGCCTCCAGTGGTTGATGGGTTGCTGCTCATCGGATCGTATCATCAAGGGGAGCCGCTTGCAACTCGTCCAGTTCCTTTGCTGACGGGTACCCCTTCTTCTACTCGATTTGCAATGGGTACCCTTTCATGCTAGGCTCGGTTCAACAGCAACACCTTTAGGAGGTTCTATGCCGACGAGGCAAGACGAAAAATCTAGACGCAAGATGCGAGCACTTGGCGATCGGGCACTTCGTGCTCGCTATGACAAGGGCTACGCTCATTGGACCGAGTACCGGATCGAGGGGCACTTGCCGCTTGTCCGAGGACGTCGATTCCAAGTCACCGGCCACTCTGGATGGTTCATGTTTATGGAAGCTGGCCGAGATCGGGGCGGCGACTTTTTATGCGGCGCTGGCCCCTTCACCAAGAAGTCGACTGAAGTGCGTGGCTCCAGCTTCCACTTCTGTCCCAGTCGAGTTCGGAAAGTTGAGCGAGCCATCAGTCCCTACTCTGGCTCCGCTGAGACAAGAGGGGAGGCGGCTGAGCGACTTGGTTTGAACTGACTGATAGCAACATCCTGTCAGTGGGAGTCCTATCCCGCTGGCAGGCTGGTGTTCTCAGCACCATCCACTACCACTCCGAGGAGGAGCAAATGGCAAATATGCAAGGGTCGCAACTTCGACCAATTCATGATGCTGCCGCGGCTCTCGACGGACTCGCAGATGACGCGACCGCCGATGAGCTTGCTGATGCAGTATCGCAAGCAATGGAGCATCTGGCTAATGCGTTAGATGTTCTGGAGATCAGCGACCGTGTAGCGGCTCGCCTGATTCCTAAATGGAAAAGCACCAACGGGTCGCTGCGGAATGCGATCAGTGATCGTAGTTCCGAGATCTCTCGTCGGTTGCTTGATGCCAATGGCGGGAAGTCGTTGCCGGTTGTTGTCGAGTCTGACAATGGGGAGCAGGTTGTCTGCACTCCTAAGGTTTCGATCCGGCGATCTGAAATAAAACGGCAGGAGCTTTTGGAGGCAGTTGATCGGGCAGTCTCCGATCCTAAGAATCGACTTAACCCTGACGGGTCAGGCGAGTTGCTTAATTTTGATGCAGCCAAGCTGCTGCTCCATAAGAAAGTTTTTCGACCTGAGCCTCGCTGGTCTGAGCTTAAGAAGATAGGGATCAGCGATGACGAGTTCTGTCGCCGTGAGTCCTCTTACACTCTTGATGTTCAGCAGGGGGTCACGCTATGAGCGATGTAGCGATTCCTGAAGATCGACAGATTGCTCGTGCTGATGACACGAGGTACTTCGATTTGATTCTTCGTGAGGCTTCTGTGTTGGCTTCTTCCACGATTGTGCCTCGTGCCTATCGTGGCAAAGATGCCGACATCGTTGCTGCTGGATTAGCCGGTCGAGCTTTTGGCTGGGATGTCATGGCAGCCATGCGTAACTTTCACGTGATTGAGGGGCAGGCCAGCATGAAGCCGGAGGCCATGTTGGGTCTCGTGCGGCAAGCAGGTCACTCCGTGGAAATTCACCACGAGGAAGGTGTAGCGATTGCTAGAGGCAGGCGTGTCGATACCGGCGATGCCTATGAGGCCACGTTCAGTTTGGCTGATGCTCAGGCCGCTGGTTTAGCTGGCAAGAAAAACTGGCAGCAATACGAGGAGTCAATGCTCACTTGGCGTGCTGTTTCGAAGCTCTGCCGGGTTTTGTTCAGCGATGTCGTCCTAGGTGCCGGCTACGTGCCAGAAGAGATGGGAGCAGACGTTGACGCCGATGGCGTTCCCATCGAAGGCGCCGGCGGTGCTGATCTCATGGTGCGCGCAGCCGTAGCCAAGCAGCGCCTCTTAGATGCTTGTGATGGAAATCGTGAGTTAGCTATCGCTGCTTGGGGCGATCGTGGCAGCGGCCCCATCCGGACTAGTGAGCTTCAACTTCTGATTGATGCTGCGACTGGTTCTTTGCTGGAGGCAGAAGTCATTGACTCGCCTGATCCCGAGGACGTTGCGATGGAGGATGTCCCAGAGGTGTAACCTGAAAGACCCACCAGCTTGCTGCGAGCGACTGGTGGGTCTGTTCAGTACGTCTCCCCGGAAGGCATGAGGAGGAATCATGGAAAATTCTAGCCGATCAAATGCGGATCTTCGATCAGATATTGGTCCTTTTGCGATCGTCCCTGAGTGGCTGATTGAAGCCGAGATAAGTCATGGCGCAGTTCGCTTGTATGCGTTGCTCGCTCGCTACACAAATACCGATCAGGCTGCATGGCCGAGTCGAGCTACTTTGGCAGGGCGTTTGCGTGCTTCTAAGGACACCGTCGATCGCTGGATCAAGGAGTTAGTTTGTCTTGGTGCGTTGCATGTTGAGCATCGGCGTGACCGCACCAAAGATGGGAATCTGATTAATCGCAGCAATCTCTACACTCTTGTGGTGGCTCCCCCGGGGGTAGCCGCATCTGTACGGCCACCTAGCCGCATGGGTGAGGCCACGGGTAGCCGCACCGTTGCGGCCCAGAACGATAACCATTTAGAACGAGAACCAGTTAAGAACTTGTTCGATGACTTTTGGAATGCTTACGGGAAAAAGGTAGGACGCAAAAATGCGGAGGCTCAGTGGTCTCGTCATGTTCTTGATGTTGCTACCGCCGAGGTGGTCATTCAGGCTGCTGCTCAGCAGGCTTCGGTCGTTGAGAAGAAGTACCGGAAAGACCCTGAGAGGTGGTTGCGAGACCATCGATGGCAAGATGTCGACGTTTTGGAGCCTTCGGGGTCAGCGGGGACTCTTGCTCGTCTCAGAGCGAAGGTAGAGCGAGGTGAGGTATGAGTCCATACTGTCAGGTATCAAGGGTCAAGGCTGACCCTGAAAACGTCTTAGGGCGCTTCTGGTGCGGAGCTTTTGGAGTCGATCATGGCTGAAAGCGACAAAACCTCCCGGCAGGCTGTTGTCGCAGTTTTGGCGGTGCTCTCTACTGCGTTCTCTAAAGAAATGCCGGACGAGCAGATTGACATTTACATGGATGCCCTCTCTGATTTGTCTCCTGATCAGCTTCAGCGGGCTGTGAACATCATTCTGGCTGAGGAGCGGTTCTTTCCATCGATCGCTGCGATCCGTCAAGCCGCCACGGATGATGTGAGTCGCTTGTCTCCCGAGGAGGCATGGGCGTTTGTGTGTCGTCGAATCCAAACCGGCGGACGACTCGCCGGTGCAAAAGGCCTCAGTCCTGAAATCGTGAGCGGCATATCTGCTTGTGGTGGATGGGTAACTCTTTGCCAATCCGAAAACCCGACCGGCGATCGGATTACCTTTGTGCGTGCGTACAAGTCTTTTGTGGAAAGGGCAAAGCGTGAGCCGTCATCTGAGTGGCGGCCTCCTGAAGAACTACGAGCAGCGCTAGGCGCTATCGGAAAGGGTCAGCCATGAGTCGAATAATGGATGAGGCGTTCACAAAGATGATGGATGCTTTCCCCAGCAGTTACGAAACTCCTCAAATGAGACCGCTGTGGTTGTCTGCTTGGTCTGACTTCTCTCCTTCGGTAATCGTTCGCACCGTCGACATTGTGATTCGTAACTTCATCACTTGTCCTTCGCTGGATGAGTTCCTCGAAGAAGCGCAGGCTGAGTCAGTAAAAGTGAACAAGGCCTATATGCGAGAGCGGATGGTGGAATGCACAAAGTGCGACATGGGTTTCGTGGAAACCAAGCCCGAGTTTTTTCGGCCTTGCCAGTCTTGCTTGCCTGATGGTTTCGAGCGTTGGTCTCGGGGCAGCTACGAGCCGACCCAATGAGGAGAGTGGTCGGGGCGATCGCCGTCTTCGTCGTGTTCGCTGTCTCATACAAGGGCGCTCAGACTACGGTCAGGCCATCTGAGGTGTTGTTCCCCTCGGTGAGCGCTTTGACGACCGCCCCGCCAACTACGGCCAGCGTAATACGTCCGCCGTCCACAACGGTGGTTTTAGAGCCGTGGATCTCTGCTCCCACTACCACCACTTCTACCACCACCACGACAACTCCCAAGCGTGATATTCGGTTGACCTCAGCAGAGGCACCGGTCCTGTCAGAGTTGGAGGCTTTGATTTGCGCGCCTCAGTGGGAGTGGAACTGCGGAGAAGCAAAACGGGTAGCGATGTGCGAGTCGAGCATGCGACCGGGAGCGGTGAGTCCGCCAAACAGAAACGGCACAGTCGATCGAGGATTGTTTCAGGTCAATACTGTGTGGCGCGAATCTTTCGGGGAGGCTCTTTGGAGTCGGATTCTCGAGCCGGAGGTAAACGTGGCAATGGCTCATCACATTTGGGTTGTCGGCAAGCGCTCATGGATGTACTGGACTTGCCAGCCATGACGAAGAAGAAACCAAAGCCGTTGATAGAGATTCTTGTGGAGGATCATCCAGAGCTTTTCCCGCAGCAGTTTTGCGAGTGTCACGATTTGCTTCCGGGCATTTGTCCTACTCGTTGGATGAGGCCGGAGGGTAAGGCGTGAAGCGCAGCGGTCCTTTGAAGCGGAGCACTTCGTTGCGTTCGGTTTCTAAGAAGCGGCAGCAGGTATCTGGGAAGCGGCGTGCGATGGTTCGGGAGCAGTTAGAGGCCCGGCCAAAGTGTGAGGCTGGCGAGCCGATCTACATGCACTATGTCAACAAGTTCGGTAAGGCGTTCGCTCGTGAGCGCAGCCGCACTGATCGTTGTCAGGGGCGGGCCACAGATATTCATGAGCCGTTGATGCGTTCTCGTGGTGGCTCGATTGTTGATCCTGAGAACACGATCGCTGTTTGTCGCCGTTGCCACAGTTGGATTCACGCAAATCCGGAGGCTTCGGTAGCTATGGGTTTGTTGCGCCACTCTTGGGATTGAGTGTGGCTACTCGCGTGGCTACTTTTTTTGGCCTTCCTGTTCTTCAGACCCATTGTTTGTAGGTTCTGGTGATGGGGTGACCCCCTCCCTACCCCGTAACAGGGTCAGGTCTGTTTTTGTAGATAATTCTCGATTGGTGTTGCAAGGGGTAGCCCTGTGAGCTAGGCTTGTTTTTAACAGCAACAAAGCCAAGGAGGCTTGAAATGAATCAAACAGAAGTAGATCAAACACTGAGCGTTGGAAATGTCATGAGGAGCGCTTGGGGATACGGAGCGATCAACATCACCTTTTATGTGGTGACCGCAGTCTCTGCGAAGGGCCGGGTAAAGATCGCAAGGATTGGGAAGGAGCGAGTTCAGACTGCTGACGTTGAGCGTGAGATGTATGACTTGGTTCGGCCTGTCTTTTACGAAGCCGAGGAGCTAGTTGAGACTGGCTACAAGCTGGTCAAGGAGGATGACGTCGGCGCTTATATTTCGATGAATGGATATGAGCGAGTACGGAAGATTTGCGAAAACGCAGAAGAAGCCGCTGACTGGACTTCCCAAGAAACCAACTCGTGGTTCGTCTAGGAGGACTCATGATTGAAGCACTTATTATCTTTGCCTTCATGGGTGTTGGTGCGATCTTGGATCGACGCGACGCCGCTTATGCAGCGGAGTGGCAGTTGATCTTGGATCGCCTTCACCACGGCACGCCGATCAAACCTTACGACTGGGAACTGGAGGAGTCATGAGCCAGCCGACCTTGTGGGGGTTCGACGAGAACGAGCGGGGCGGGCAGGTGCGTGCCACTGATCCTGAAACGTCACAGCGAGCAGCGGCAGGTGTTCGTGTTGGTTCCTACCATGCGATGGTGATTGGCATGTTGGCGAAAGCCTACCCTGAGGGTCTGACAGCGAGAGCCGTGGCGGAGGCATCGATTGAGACTGGCCGGTGGCTTACTCCTGAGAAGGCTTCGACTCGATTGAAAGAACTTCATGATCGTGGCTTCGTTGAGTTCCTTCGCGACCCGAGTACTCAGGCGCCGTTGGAGGTGGCTACCACTCCCGGCAACACTGGCAGGGTTCATGTCTTGAATTCGCGAGGGCATGAGTTGGCAGCGCTGCTGAAAATCGATGCACGAGAAAGTTAGAGAAATACCTGACTTTGGGTTGCAAGGGGTTCCCCTTCATGTATACTGGTCTTCAACAGCAACCACCGAATACCGGAGAAACCAAAATGACAAACGAAGAGCTTTACAACAGCAGCATCTGGGAAACCAGCGCCTTGGAGATCAACAAGTACGACGCCATTTGGCACACCAACGAGTGGGGCAAGAGCGGCGTCTACTACGTCACCTCGATTTACTTCGGACGTGACCCAGAATGCCAAACACTAGCCATCGAAGACTACGAAGGTAATCGCTTCGAGCTAGAAATCGAAAACCACCCAGTCGTACAGAAGATCGTCTCCTCCGTGTTCGGCAAGTAGACCTGAGAACCAAAACAGCAACAGGAACCTGAGGAGGTACCGAAATGACACCAGAACAAGCAGCAAATAAAAAGATCCGGGTTCGGGTTCCAGAGGATGGCTACAGCCGATCTGAAACCGTAACCATTGATCTGAAAACCGCTTATGACTTATTCAACGAAGGCCGAGGCATTGATGCCGGAAATGGCTGGTGCGGATGGAATCCATTTAATCCCGACGCCGAGAAGAAAGTTTGTGACTGCGGCTCCACTAATGAGAAGAGCGATAAGTGGGGTATCACTTGTTGGGTTCCTTCTGACTATGGCGAGCGCTACGCATATGACCTAAGGATTGAACTGAACGGGATGGTTTAAGGAGGACCGAAGTTTCGGAGTGAAGCACAGGCCTGTCAGCCTGCGTAGGAATGCCGAGAGAAAATAGCGATTCTCGGCAGGGGTTCGAATCCCCTCACTCCACGACAGCAACAAACACCTGAGGAGGTATCTGTCATGGGTTGCAGAGGCAACATCGAAATCATCCAGCCAAAGGTTGGAGCAGAATCTGGCGAGGCCAGCATCTTTTTTTACACTCACTGGATTGGTGACATGGTCTGCGAAGTCTTAGCCGATGGCTTAGACAAAGGTCGCAGTCGATGGAACGATCCGGACTATCTGACTCGCATCATCTTTAACGAGCTTCAAGGCGACAACCGCGACCTCACCGGTTTCGGCATTGGCATCAGCGGAGCCGGCGATGCCGAGTTCCCAGTGCCCACCTTGTATTGGACCACTCGCATCACCAAGATCGGCGTTCAGGTAGCTGATGAGCCGCACGTAATGTATGAGGCTGACATCTTTACCGCTGACGAGTTCATCGCCAAGTTTGGGTCGATGGTGGAGGCGTGATGAGTTTGCAGCGGTTCACTGAGCTTCCTTCTGTGCAGCAGAAAGCGATCGGCGAGTTAGTTAATCGGTTGGCTTCTCTTCAGCTACCAGATGACTTTGTTGAGACTTTGGTGCGCCGCACTGGCAATGATGCGGAGGCGCTCTGGCGGTACATGATGGACGAAGGGTTCGCTCGTGCCATCGATAAATGGATTGAGGATCATGTTCCCGATATAGTTCGAGGAACAACATAGAGTCTGGTCAGGTTGGGTGTGTTGCTGTTACATCATTTCCTCCTTATGACCAGACAACGGAACCCCGTCATCACCTGTACTGATGGCGGGGTTTTGTTTTTTTAGAAATTCTTTGATTTGGGGTTGCAAGTGGTACCCCTGTGTGTATACTGGTCTGTAACAGCACACACCGATTCCGGGAGGACTCGAAATGGTAAACACAAATTCAATCAAAGAAATAGTCGTCTACGAACTTAAAGCCTGCGGCCCGATGGACTTTGACGAGCTTGCCGCTAATGTCGAAATCGAGTACACCGGAGACCAAGAAATCATCCCCACCTTAGGTGTCGCTATCAGCGACTTGGTGAAAGAGCTTAGGATCGAACAATACGACGACATGGAGGGTGTCTGGACTTGGACCACTCCACGGGATCAGTTCATCCAGAGGGCGGTTCCATCTGAATAAGACTCTCAATAAAACCAACGATTGAGCCGCTCCTCTGGGAGCGGTTCTTTCGCGTCTGACCTCAGTTACTTAGCCGCAGCTTTTTTCTTTGCTGGTGCTTTCTTCTTGGCTGGTGCTTTCGCTTCAGCTTCCTTCGGCTCAGCTTTCTTCTTGGCTGGCGCTTTCTTCTTCGGCTTCTCAGGTTTCGTGCCGTGAAGGGCGGCCCACGTGATCGGTCCCACCAAGCCATCAACTTCGAGTTTGTTGGTTGCTTGGAAATCCGAAACCTGCGCGACTAGCGATCTGGAATACTGCCCATCCGGGTGGAGGCCCAGTGCGAGTTGCACTTCCCTGATTGCTCTCTTGTTGGAGTTGTTTGATGGACTTAGCCACGCTTCGCTCATTGTTCACTTACCCTTGCTATTGATGCCGAGTCGTCACCGACTTTGCGGGCGCTTATGCTTTTGGCCACGCTGACTAGTCCTGCGACAAGTCCGACCTTTACCGAATCTAGTACATCCGGTCCCGGCACTGCGAAAGCCGCAGCCCACGCTTGTAGCGCAGTCGAGACTGCTCGCTCCGCTAAATCAGTGAGAAATACTTTGTTGAACATTGATAGCTCCTGTTATGAGTTGTGAAGGTGAGACCAAGTGACCGGCCCGACTCGGCCATCGCTTTTTAGCTTCCGGCGTTTTTGGAAGGCCTTTATTGCTGCCTCGGAACGGCGACCTAGTACTCCATCGATTTGCTTGACTCCTATGTGCTGCTGTACCCATCTTACATCTGGGCCACGTGAGCCTCGCTTCAGAACCACTCCGGGGTAGGGGCGCTGCTCAACTGAAACCGAGGGGCGCTTCTGAACAGAGTAAATCTTTGAGAGGGTTTGGGGGCCGACAAGGCCATCAACCGTGAGGCGATGCTTGCGTTGGAATCTCACCACTCCGTAATAAGTGGACTTGTCAAAGTCGCCAGTGACTTCCACTCGGTAGCCGAGCTTGGAGAGCGCCTGCTGTAGTTCCTTTACTTCCTCGCCGGTGCTGCCCTGCTTCAATACTGCGGAGCGCTTAGGCGGCGTTACAGGCGGAGTGGTACCACTTTGAGCAGCGCTTTTAGGTATCTGCCAGCGTTGATTGGCGATGGCTTTCTTCACATACTCACGCAGTGGTCCCGTGTAGCTCATGTCGTATTTGCGACTGGTGTGTTCGCGATGGTGGATGATTCGGTTGTGGTCCCATCCTTGCCATTTGCACATCGCAGCGCAGAGCTTGACCAGTGCTTTCATTTGAGCTTGTGAATATTCCTCACCGATGCCGTTGTTCTCTACTTCGATGCCCCAATATTTGCCATTGGCACCTGACCAGTCATTGGCTCTGTTCAGGGTGCGTGCGTTGTAGGCGCCTTGCCCAGCGTCAAACTCGGCGGTGATGTCTCGGCCTGCTTCCAGATCTTTCCTGACTTCGGATGATCCTTTGCCGGCGTGGTTGCAGCGGTTCTGTGAAATGAGTAGCAGCTTGCCTGATCGACCCAGCAGAAACTGGACAAGCGGTCCCTTCAGGTCACTGCGTCCGTTGACACAAATGTTCCGGCAGGGCATGTCTGCTGAGCCGCCAGCAGCAGTGTGATGAACAATCATCCCCAACGTGCCACCCGGTCGGTGATCAAACGAATATTTAGAACCCCGGCGAGTTTCCCAGCCCGGTTCCGCTTCGACATCTAGTCCTGCGGCTTGTAGGACTTCCAGTACGTTAGCCATTAGCTTGGCTTCGTCGGCCAGACGATACGGTCATCTGAGTCTTTAGTGAATTCTGACTGCTTGGTTTTACCGTCTGGGAAGTCGCGTAGCTCCTGCCGGTATGTCGCCCACTCTGCTTTCTTTGAATCGGAAAGCGGCGAGTCTGGCATTTGTGTCCAGTCTGAAGCGTTTAGATTGCCGTCCCGTTCGGCACGTATGTTGCTGAGGTCTTTGTCTCGTTCGACTGCCGCTGCGTCAAGCGCTGCGACTTCCTCGTCGGTGAATTCACGTTCGGTGACTTCACCAGTTGCAATGTTATGGATCAGTTCTTTGGGCATAATTTTCCTAACTTGTGTAGCCGTAAATTCTGACGGTGCTAGCAGTTGTAAAATTCACTGACTTGCCTGTTGTAAACGTGACAGCCGTTAGCGCCCCGTTGCTGTTGACGTTGTTCACACCCATTTGAATGCATTCTCGTGGATTGTGGTTACTTCCACTTGAACCTTTAGAACTTTTCACTTGAATAATCAAAGGCTCGGTCGTGTCCGCATAGTTGGAACACAGAATTTCCATTGATGCCGTGTTGTTAGTGTTGCGTCCTGTGTATTGAAATCCTGCACCGAACTGAGTGGATCGTGTCGTATGATCTTCGCCTGTGGCGAAATAAGCAGTAGAGAAATTTGTTTTAGCAACTGGCGACGAAGTAGTAGCTGCAACTGATGCCTGATAGGCAGGTGCAGAACTGTTGTATTCACCTGTACCAAACCCTGCGAATGTGACTTCTACTTCGCCGTCAAACTCTATGGTTCCTGAGGTTTCTAAAAGGGACACGATTCGTAAAGTCTGGTAGGTCTGTGGGATACCGGTCACCGTTATCGATGTAGCTGGAGTGCTGACAGTTGTTGTTGAAAGTAAGTCGCAAGCGTCTGGCATTTTCAGTCCACTCCGTAAAGATCAAACGTGCTTTGTGCAGCGATGTCACCGTTACTAAATTTTAGTTGTATTGAGCTAACGACTGCGGCAGTGTCCCAACAGTTCCCGATCATTCCGCCGTTGGCGTAATAGGAGCTTCCGTTGAGAGCTTGGCCGTAGTAGCCGTTGACAATCGTGTTGTTGTTGCTGTTTGCGTATTCGAAAATGTCGATCCAGCCGTTTGTCTTATATGCACTGGTGTAATTAGATCCCCAACTCAAAGCAACCGTTCCGTAGTCTTGTTGAACTGCTGCGGACTTATAAGAAAGCAAGGCAGTTCCGCCGCCGTTCTGGTAGCCGTCAAACTGGTTTCTGTACGATAGCCAAGCATTTGACGATGAGTTATAAGAAGTCAGAGTGTTAAATCCGATTTCTAATTTGCAATCTTCTAACGCTCCCGATGCTTCTGGCTGGCACTCAAACACGATACGTAAAGCGCTGTAGGTGCTTGGGATTCCGGTAATGCTTAAACTCGCCGCACCACCAGTGGCAATAGTGTTTGACGATAAAGCTGTGAACGCCATCTCACGCCTCTCTTAATCCGTAAAGCACAAACTTTGCCTCAGCAAGAAAGTTGCTGCCCCCGCCGGTGGTCATCGTGATTGATGTTATTGCCCCACTAGCAGACATATCTTTTTCTGATTGACCGAATATGGGTCGAGCGTATTTGTTTGATGTGTTGGTGTGGAATGCTGCGCCTTCAAAGATCATTGGTTGCCCGTCACCTGCTCCGTAGCTAGTTGTTGTGCCTAAATAGTTGGTGAACAAGATTCTGCCCACCGCCCCATGAGTGTCATCACCAACATAAGGCCCCTTACCAGTGGCCTGATTACCAACGTTCGTCTCACTTATTGTGGATGCGTTCGTGCCAGACATGGTTTGGTATACGTAGTTGTAGCCAGAAGTTCCACTGACGTCGTTAGTTACGTTTGCCGGATCGCCTTGATAAGTGGATGCCGCTGTTGACGAGAAAAAGATAACTTCGAGGTGCTTGTAGCCCGTTGGGATACCAGAGAACGTCAACGTGGCTACACCTGTTCCCGGTGTAATCGTGGCTATTTTTTCAAACGTGAACTGGGGGTTCGGCCAAATGCTGTCCCTTTGAGCTTCCGCCATTTCGTCCAATGACCACACGCCACTCGCAACGCTGGCCGTTGGTGTGTTAGCTGGCCCTATAACAGACCCGTTATCGCCATACCCCGGACTTGCCATTAGCGCGCAGCAATCTCTTCGTCAGTTAAACCAAGCTCTTTCAGCTTCGCATCTCCTGATGCTTTCGCTGCGGCTTTCGCGTCGTCTACAGCTTTTTGCTCTGCTTCTCTTGTTTCCCACTCGGTACGCAAATTGTCCAGTTCAGTTTGTTCGTCAGTTGTCAATTCTCGCGAGGTAACTTCCCCAGTCTCACAATTAACGTCCATTCGTATGTCAGCCATTAGTGTTTCCTTTTAACTTCCTGATATTCCGTAAAGATCCATGTCGGCCTGCCAAATACTTCGTCCACCTATCATGTTCGAAAATTGCAAATCATGGACTGCGCTACCGGTGTTTGTGATAGCTCCGTTATTAAATTGAAGTCTGGCATATTGACCGCAGTTACTACTAGTCACAGCTTCGTTGGGGTCAGATGTTCGTCCCATCACCATGTATGTGCTCAGTGAAACATTTGCGTAGTTATCTATTCGCAGAATCCCATTAAATTTAGGTTTCGGGTAGCTTGAACCATTCACGCTGTCTTGTCTGTAAGGCATGTATCCGATAGACGCTGGGTCGGTCGTGTTGTGTGTAAACACTTCGACATAGCTGCTGCCTCGCCCATACCAGTTGTTAAGGTTCCACTCATTCCACATATCAATAGTGCCACCAGACGTTTTCGACCAGCGAATACCTAAACTGTTAGCGGCACCGCTAGCGCCTGACTGGTAGATCCCTACGTTCATCCACACTTCTATAGATTGATATGTCTGTGGAATGTTAGTGAAAGTTAGATCTGTTGTTCCTGTGGTACCTGTGCTCGCAGAAGCGATGTGAGTATACATTTCATCAGCCATGACTTAACCCTTCAGCCCGTAGAGCGTGATTGAGTCTCCAGCAGTAAGTCCCGGCCAAAACGTGAACGTGAGTTCGGTGATGTCTGTTTGAACAAGAGGTTTTTCAACTCCACCGAATGTCAGACTTCCGTAGGTTCCGTTGCCATCTGGTCTGCTGCCTGCCCATCCGAACACTTGCTGTGGGCCTTGTTCGATACTTGTCCGTCCACAATAGAAAGGTATCCAGCCCTCAAAAACCGAACGTGCGTCTGATGTGTTATTAGCTGCATCATCGTCCGCTGGCATTACATATGGAAATCCATTAAGGCTTGTATTTGTGTAAATAAATCTGTCAGGGTTGCCGCCTTGATAGCCCAAAGCGTTACTGCCGTAAGTGTTCGCTGCGTCGTAAGCACCGCCGTTCCAACTCACATGCATGAAACCGGTACTTGCAGACGAATAGTTGAGAACCGCTCCCTTCCACAATAAGTGAGCGTATGTGGTGGGGATGCTTGTGAAACTAGCTGAAATATATCCGTTCGTAGTTGAAGTGGATGACTGTTCAAATGTGCCTAGCACTTCCATATCAGGCATGAGCTATGACCCCCATCCGTATAAAGCAAGACCAATCGCATCGTTCCATGAAATAAAATTAGAGCTTCCGGTAACAGTTATTGAAGATATGGCTTCTGTTCGTTGAAAGTTGTAGACGCCGACGAAAAACGCTTTGTTGGCGTAATCATATTGTGTGTAGTTCGTCGCAGATGACCACCAGCTAATACATTTCTGTTTGTCGGTCTTGGCGTAGTTCGGTATAAAGACACGAAACGGAATAGGCTGCGACGCGTCGTTTTGGGCATTGTACGAATACATGGGCCGCATGGCGTTCTGACTTCCTCCAGCGGATGCGTTGACTGGAACACCACCACTGGAACCAGCTTTTTCTATGTGGCTGTCATATAAGTCGTTAGTACCAATCGTGTTGAAATGCACTTGAAATGGGTTGATTGCTGTCGTGGATACGACTAACCATCCCCTGAGTTCCAGCGCTTTATAGGTTTGGGGTATTGAATTAAACGTATACGTAGACACCGAATCCAGCGCATGGGTTTCCCCGAGCAGCACAACAGGGCCGGGAGGTTCAGGCCAAGTGCCAGCGCCCTCGTAAGCAGCGACCTCGTTAATAGTCCAAACCCGAGACGCGGCAGAAGTAGACACCGTGGCTTGTGCGCCAATCGGTGACCACGTTTTGCCGGACTCTAAGCCGCTTGGCACTACGTGATCTCCAGCATGCTGAGACTCAGTTCGAGCAAGCTGCTAGCTGTCGAACTGGCCTGAATATAATCTCCAGCCTCCAGCACAAGTTTGCCTGCTACCACACCAACAGCAGCGTTTGATGGTACAGACACAGCTTTCACGAGATCGTATTTCGCGCCAGCCGATGAGTCATACCAACAAACAGTGCCAGCTTGCGCGCCAGTGTTATCCACGTTCGTGAGTTGCGCCAACAACACAATAGTAGTGGTGCTACCGGGTGTCGTGTAATAAGTCACTAGCGAGTTGGTTAACGCTGCGCCTTTGTTCTTAAACGTATTTGCCATTTTTGTTCCTTAACTGAGAGCCAGAATAAGCGGTATTGGGTCTGATGGTGGGACCAGCGCCGTGATATCGCTGATCAATGCTTTCTTTGTGGAGTTGTCTGTCACGTCTTCAATAACCACGTAGTCGGTAGCGACCGCTGTTGCGGTGCTTAGGTTGTTTGCGTCAGCGGTCAACGTGGCGGCGCCGCTTGACGTGCCGCCAGCCAGACCCGAGTTAGAAGCCGTGGTGATTGAGGTGATCGAACCAGCAGCGGCAATGTCTGAAGCTAAGGCCTTCTTGGTTGTGTTGTCCGTGACATCTTCTATTAGTAGATAGTCCGAGGTGGTGGCGGTCACAACACTTGCGGAGTTCACGTCAACATTTACGGTTACGCCACCCGAAGTACCGCCACCGCTCATGGCCGTCCCAGCAGTCACTCCTGTTATGTCGCCGACTGGTGATGCTTCCCATGATGAACCGTTGTAGAACATGAAGGAGTTTGTGTCAGTTAGGAAGCAATGCTGGCCTTCTTGAGGCGAGGTGATGGCAGCATCACGCGCAGTCGTACTAGCGAACACGGCGATTACCTGAGACATCAGATACCCATTTACGTCCGCGGCAGTTAGTACAGACCCGGAAGTGAATGTCTTGGCTCCGAGAGGTGTGGCCATTTTTGTCTCCTTAAAATCCGAGCGCACTGGTATCCAGCACGCCATATTGTGAGTCGTTCAGGATGAATCCCTCTACGAGAGGTTCAGCCGTGTTGAATGTTGTTAGAAATCTTGTCGTTGTTATGTTATGTCTGATGCCTTGGACTGTGAGGTTTCTTGTGACTGTTCCTCCACCCGGTTGTGTCCTAGTTACTTTAATCGGTTGGAAGAAATCAGTATCTAATGCGGCGTTGACTGTTGCGGTGACGTCGGCGGTGGAGTCGATGGTGATGCCTTTGATTCTGAGGTCGGCGTCTTTGCGGGTTGCGAGGACTGCGTTGGCGTAGTCGAGTGCGACTGCGTCGGTTTCCATGAGGAGTCCGGTGCGTGTCAGGTTTCGTTCGAAGTAGGTACTGATTGATGTGGCATCTGATACGACTTGGGCGGTGCCGCCGGTTCTGGTGATGCTGATTTTGTTTGCGAGGACTGTGTCGTCTGTGTTGAAGTCGACAGCCACATAAGGGATCTGGGTTCCTGTGTCGTTGAATTCGGTAGGTGTTGTTGCGAGTGCAGCGATCGTGTTGTCTCTGCTCACAAACTTGGCTTTTCCGTTGGTGTCCATGTAGAAGCCACCGATTTCTGTGGTGGCGCAGGTTCGGATCGCTGTGAGTGCTGATCTGGTTGTGCCGGGATCAGCTTGGCAGGTTGTGTTGCCTGTATCTAGGGAGCGTTCTGAGCTAGGCCATGAGACTGTGTCGAGGATTTTCCCGATGCGTGTGCCTGTGTCTTGTCCTGCTGCTTGTCCTGTGACCGTGGTCACGTTGGCGAGGTTTAGTATTCGTTCTCCGTCCACTGCGTTGATGGTCACGTAGGCGGCGTCGATGTCTTGGGCGTAGGTGTAGTTCCATGCTTCGATGTATCCGCTGAACAGAAAGCGTTCTGTGCCGCCATAGGTGGCGGAGATCACGATTTGGATCATGGGCAGGATTTGACCTGCGTAGGTGCCGTTGTCGGGATCGAGGACTCCGGTGGTGTCGATGCATTGGACTGTGGCGATACCACCTTCGAAGGTGTCAAGGATTCTGGAGCGGCCTCGGCTTGTGTTGACGCTTTGCACAAAGTTTGTGAGGTCAAGAACTGAGACTGTGGAGTCTGCGAGGACGCCAGTGTCGAGTGGTGTTGTTGCGTCGTCTAGTACGAGTGGTGGCCCGAATGAGGCGCTAGTCGAGAATCTGACTTGCACTTTGACTGTTGCCGCCAAAGCCATATCAGATCACCCATTGTTTGCCGGAGCGTTGCATCTCCAGCGCCGCTTGTCTCATCGTTTCTTGGAAGTCTTTTTCCTGAACTACTGAGCCTGCGACGTTGACGTTGATGATTTGGCCGGCGTAGTCCCGCATTGGGCGTGGGTTTGTATCCAGCATCGATGCGTCAGCAGCAGCGAACGCCGCACCATTTGTGTTGGTGGCTCGTCTGCGTAGCTGGTCAACAATGCCGAGGGTAGCGGCGTCGGCTTCAGCGAATCCGGCGCCTCCTGCGAGGGCTGTGACTGCTCGGTTGATTGTCTGTGCGTGACTTGTGCGTTGGCTGAAGGTTTGAGCTTTGTCGGCTGCTTTTTGGAGGGACTTTGTGTTGTCCGTGAAAATCGGATTATCTGCCGAGCTACCGGGCGCCCCTGCAAATGCTGGGGTGTTTCCTGCGACGAAGCTAGCGAGAAGACCGGGGACTGTTCCTGTTGCGGCGGTGCCGAGAGCGGTGATGCCTTTCGATTCTCCTGACATGAGCGCTCCAAGATCAGCCACGAAGATCTGGAACAGGCGAGCGAGTTCGTCTGGGAGTGGTCCGAGACTGCTGATGAAGTCTTTGATGCCGGTACCGAAGTCGATTTGCATTGCTTTGGCGAGCGACTCCATTTGTGGGCCGACTGCGTCGAGTTGGTCGCCGAGCATTGTTACCCGGTTTTGCGCTATGAATGCTTCGCTTTGTGCGCCTGCGAGGAGACTTTGTGCGCCGGTGATTTGTGAGTCGAACATCATCCCGGCTTGGAGGTTGCCTATGGCTTGGCCGATGGCGCTAATTCCTGTCAGCGAAGTGAGGAAATCTGCAAAGTCGAGATCTGACATTGCGAGGAGTTGTTGGGCTATGTCGTTGCCTGCGAATGCTCCCAGTCCTATGACTTGGCTGATGATGTCAACTGGGAAGCCTCGGTCTTGGAGTCCTCGTAGGTTGCTTTCGAAGGCTGTGTATTGTTCGAGGAGTCGTGCCGCTTGTGCTTTCGCGCCAATATTTTCACCAAACTCAAAGCCGAACGCCGACGCAGTTTTTTGCGCCATGCTTTGGCGATCAGCCATGAGTTTGTTGACTCTGGTTTGAGCGACTTCTTGTTTGGCTAAGGCCGCAGCGAGGTTGTCTTCGGCGGTAGCCAGTGTGTCTGTTAGGCCGACTCGTTGTTCGGCTAGTGCGATTAGGCCGTCTTGCTGGGTGAGCGCTTTCTGGAGGGCGCTTCGCAGTTGCGGCATGTTGGTGAGGCCGCTATCGAATGCTTTATCGAATAGTTTCCCGAAGGCCTCCTCTATTTGTTCTGGGCTACCGACAATTGCTCTGGCAAAGCTTTCAGACATTCCTGCGTCGCCGAGACTGAGATTTGATTTGACGAAGGTTGCGAACTTGCGAGCGGCTTCCTGTTGCCGTTGAGAATGTTCTCTGCGAGCGGCTTCCTGTTGTTTTTTGAATGCGCGCTCTTGGACCATTCCTTGGATCTCAGCAGAGCGTTTCACGAGATCGAGTTGGTCGGTGGCCCCTCCGAAGGAGCCGGCGTCAGCCACCATCATCGCTGCGTGGTTCAGTTGCTCCATCAATCCTTCAAGGTCGACAGCGAAGTCGATATCGATAGAGGTTGAGTTGTAGAAGGTTTCCGCAGATTTGACTTCTTCTACTCCTCGGCTGACTTCCAGTGCTGCGAATCCTGCGGCGTCTGCGAGGGAGTAGTACTGATTGATTGCTGTTTCTGCGTTGACTGCTTCGATGGCGTCGTTGAGTTGTTGTTGGCCTTCCGCCCATTTGCCAGTTTCTTCTGCGCTGGCAATGATGCTTTCGAAGACTTCGACGCCGACAATGCGAGCGTATTGGGCGGCGTTCTCGCTGTTGTTGAGGAACGCTTTTGATTCTTTGTTGAGTGCTTCGGTGTTGTCGTCGTAGGCGTCAGCGGTTTCGTCTAAAGCGTGGAGAATGTCTTTGGCTTGTTTGAGGTCAAGTTCGCCAGCGTCGAGTTTGTCTGCGATGGCTTTGGTTAGTTCACCTGTCTCGCCTTCGACTAGGCGTAGCTGCTCAGCGAAGCGTTCCTGTGTCATGCCTGTGAGGCGTGCTTGTCCGGCTAAATCTTCGAATACGTCAGTACCGGTCGCCACGACTTTCTCTACCTTGGCTGCCTCCAGACCGACGTTTTTAAAGGCTTTAGCGACTTTGCGATCGAGAAGTTCTCCTAGCAAAACGTTGGAGCCGTTGAACTTTTCTATCTCTGGTGTGAGTTCTTTATATTGTCCATTGAGTCGTTCGTACTCGGCGGTGAGTTCGGCGGTCCTGTCAGCGACGAGGGTGAGCGGTTCTTCGGATGCTCGGAGTTCGTCGTTGAGCATTTTCTGTCGCTCTTTGGCTTCTTTGTTGTCCGACATGAATTTGCCTATGACAAACGAGACCGCCACGACAGCAGCGGTCAATGCAGCAAAGATTGGGAGCGCTGTTGCCATCGTTATGCCTAAGGCTTTTATGGCGAGGGCCATTCCTCCGAGCAGCGCCAGTAATGGCGGCACGATTGCCACGATGGCTCCGAAGGCGACGACTGCTGCTTTGACTGGTCCTGAGAGGTTGCTAAATGCTCGGGCGGCGTTGGCGATGAACTCTGCAATCTTTTGTATCAGCGGCAAGACAACCGGAATGATTTCTTTGCCTATGGCGATCATGGAGGTTTTGAATTCGGCGAGCGCAGCATTGAACTTGAACTGGGTGGTTTCGGCTGCAATCCCAAACGATTTTTCCAGTGTGCCGGTGGTGTCGGCCATGCTTCCAAAAATTTGGGCGGTTGTTGCTGCGTTGGCTCCCATCAAATCCATGACGCCGACAAGGGCGCGCACATTACCGAAAACAGAAGCGGCGGCGTCTGCGTTGCCATCAAATTCAGTCGAGAGCGTCTGTAAGGTCGATAGGAGGCCTTTCTCCCTCATCTGGGTACGGAGACCTTCTGAGGAGAGTCCCATGCCTTGCAGAGCTTCCTCTGCTTGCTTGGTTGGTTTCAGTAACGAGACCATGATTTGGCGTAGCTGCGTTGCTGCCTCGTTTGCGTTGGTGCCGGTCCTTGACATGGATGCGAAAGCGGCGCCGACTTCGTTGAAGCTGACCCCCATCCCGGCTGCAACTGGGAGGACTCGACCCATTGAGCCTGCGAGTTCGTCGGCTTGGAGCTTGCCTTCCCTGACTGCTGCAACCATCACGTCGGTTGCTTCTGTTGCGCTGATGACATCTGAGCCGTAAGCGTTCAGGGCGCTTGTGGCAAGATCGGCGATTGTTGCCGTGTCGCCTAGCCCAACTGCGGCCGCTTTCGCTGAGGCGGCCAGCACTTCTGTGGCTTCGGCTCCTCTGATGCCTGCTGAGGTCACGAAGAACATGGCGTCAGCGAGTTCTTTGGGCGCTCGTGCTGTTTGACCTGAAAGGCTCAGGACATCTTTCTCGAATCCTTGCACGCTGTCTGCTGACAAACCGACAAGCGATTGGATTTGAGTCATTGATGCTTCAAAGTCAGAAGCCATTTTGAAGGCGGCGGCTCCGGCGCCTGCCATCGGCAGCGTCATCCGCATCGTCATTTGTTTGCCGACTCGGGTTGCTGATTTGCCGAAGGATTCGAGCTTCTGTCCAGCACGCTGGACTCGGCTCATAGACTTTTCGGCGTCTTTGCCAAATTCTCGGAACTGGCCACGCAGTTTGCGGAGATCTGCTGATGCTTTATCTCGGATCGCCGCTGTGATTTCGATGGAGCCGCCACTTACCGTTGCCATTAGCGGGCCTGCGATTTCGCTCGGGCGCGGTTAGCTGCCTGCTCTCTCTCACTGTTCTCCAATGAGAAGAGGGCAGCCCATTCCGTTAGTTCACTCGCTGTCATCCGGTCTAGGAGTTCACTAACGGTCATACCAAGCTCTCTTGCTAACTGGAAGTAGAAGCGTCGCTCAGGGGCAGTTCGTCCTCGGGAGTCTGGGAATCCGAGGAATCTTTTCCCGCGTCACCATCCGAGTCTGCGCCCATTCCGGACACGGCTAGGCAAGCATTCGCTAAGGCATCCACGGTGTTGGCATTTTTTTCTGCCATCAGCCATTCGATATCGTCCTCGGTGAATACGTGCTCTCCATCATCTGGATCGAAACAGCAAGCCTGTATCACGGTTCCCCACATCAATTCGACGCGGTTGCCGTTCACTTCGACGTTGCCATCGGCGGTGAAGTCCACACTTGATGCGAAGGCGGCACGTTGTCGTGCCGACATTGAGCGGAGTTCTATCGTGACGTCCCATTCGGGTATCTCGTAGAGTTCGCTGCTCACATCGTGGGCGGCTCTTATTTGTTCTGCAAGTCTGGACACTGAGGTCACTCCTTGTTTGTTGGGATCTAGTATGTTCCGCGTGTTACAGCGCCGGTGACCTGTAGGTCAATTGAGAAGGTCACGACATCGCCTACTGGTGAGGAGATGCTGTAGTTCGTCATGATGCATTCACCGGTGTATTTCACGTTGCCGCCGGTTGATCCAGCAGGTCCGTAAATGAAAGAACGGGAGGATGGCTCTGTGCCACCTTTGATGTATCCGTCGACAGTGGAATCCCAGAGACCTGAGATTGAAATGGTGGCGCTCTCCAGACCTACGATGAAACTCCGCGAGGAGCTACCGAAGGCCGTAGTATCAGCCGTCTCGGTTGTCTCGGGGAAGTCGACCGAGTTGAGTGTGTCGGAAATGTTGCGGCTTGATCCCGATGTGTCATCGATAGCAAAGTCAACACTTTTACCGTGTACGAATGTGGGCATTTATGGTCCTCCTAGAACCTAGCAAACGACACCATGAAGGTGATCGCTCCGGATGAGCCAGCCGTGGAGGCTGTTGCTCTTATGTATCTGTTCACGGTGCCAGACACCGCTTTTAGCTCAGAGGTCTTGGTCGAAGCCGCAACCGTTGAGAACGTGATGAGGTCAGCAAAGGTGGCGTTATCAGCCGAGTGCTGGACCTTGATTGTGGTGACGCCGCCGCCGACTGAGTTTGTGGGGACGTGCAGCAGAGCAAATCCGCCGTTAGCGCTGGAGGCGCTGTTGTCGACTGATGACAAGTTTCCGAGTGCTCCGAAAGCTATCGAGGCGCCGGTTGTCAGTTGCACTCCGGTTTGTCCTGAGTAGGTCAGGTTGGTTGTGCCATCGGTTGTGGCTTGAAAGTCTGCGGAGACTGAAACCACGTCAGCGACTGGTGATGAGATTGCGTAGGTCACGAGATCTGATTGCATGAGGATCGCTCGGTTGCCTATGGTGCCGGCTTCCATTGCGACGGTCGTCAGCGGGCTAGTTGCGTTACCTAGCAGCGCTTCGAGTTCTTCGTCGCTTCCGTCCGTGTCTCCGGACCAGAGTCCGGTCATGCCGAGCGTGGCGCTTTGCAGGCCGGGAAGGAAAGATCTAGAGGAGGCTCCGAATGCGGTGATGTCGGCTGTCTCTACTGAGAAGGTGCTATCTGCCGCATTGAAATAATCCGAGAGATCGAATTCGTCGACATAGGTTTTGGTTCCTTTGCCATGAATGAAGGTAGGCATTATTCGTCCTCAGTTGTTGTCGCTGTTAGCTTGCCGACTGCTTCGAGGATTCCTAGGTCGACCATCCAGTCGGCTTTCTTGCTAGGCATCTCTACTGTTGAGCCGGGTTCGTAGCGTTTGCCGGAGTACTCGATTCCTGATTCGCCGTCGTCGCCGCCGGTCACTTTGTATTTCGGCATCGCGCCTCCTGTTGGGAATGGCGCGGCCAAGGGACCGGGCCACGATGGACACTGGACACAAAGGTCACTGTGGGCGATCTTAGCCGCTTGTGCTGGTTGGCTGAATGTAGGGCTTAGAAACTTTTTGAGAAATACCCATTTATTGTTTGCAAGGGCTACCCCTGTTAGGTAGGGTTGTTTGGAACAGCAACAAAGCCACAGGAGGCTTGAAATGAGAATCAACGTAAACCTAGACACCCGAAACAACAACGGCGCTGATGGAGGCCTTTCCTCTAACCAGCTAGGCGTTGTGTTTGGCGCATGCGAAAACGATGACTGGAGGCCAGACTCCTCATTGAGCGATGTGAAGCATACGCTTCAGTCGCTGCTTGCTCCGTTGGTTGATGGCACTCGCCACGACGAAAGCAGCGGCTACAGCCATCTGCTTCTCGATCTGCGAGACGCTCACAGCTACGAGTCCTTGCGTGGCTCTGTCGATGAGCTTGCCAAGACTGATGTGTCCTTCAGCGAATTGAGCGCTCTTGGCTACCAACTCAAAACCATCGGCGATGCGATGGAAGAGATCGCCAGCAGGGTTGACTCGAATCGCAGAATGGCTGAAGCAGAAGCCGCAGCAGATGCTAAAGCAGAGGAAGCTGAAATAGCGGCAGCGGCACGTAGAGCCGAGTTCCAAGCGGCAATGATAAAGCGTGGCGTGGCCAAGACTCGCACCTCTACCGCTGGCAAGAACAAGGACGAGGGCTTGGTTGTGGGGTCAGGCGACATGCTTCGTGTCGCACGTCCTTACAGGTCAACGAGATTCGGCCCGATGGACAAGTGGGACCGCGCAAACTCTGTAGGGGAAACCAAGAATCCTTTTCCTTGGCTGAAGCTGCGCTGGGTTGGTGGCAAGTACGACAAGGTTCAGCTTGTGATTGATCCTGAGGTTGTTTACGGAGTCGACAACAAAGAGCGTGAGGAGCGGATCACTCCTGATGTGCGTTGCTCTAGGCATCTTCTTCCTTTCGTCACCAAGTGGGGCCGTTCTGAAGTCGGCAACTCACACGGCGACGATGATTTCCTTCGTGTGCTTAATCAGGTGAACGTCACAGAGGGTGGTGAGGCTCGGAAACTTCTCGCCTACTACGAGGATCTGTTCCCTGTCGATCGGTGGACTCACGCCACGACCCGCTCAGAGGTTGTCGCTAGTTGCGCCGACTCTCTTTACTGGACCAAGAACGAGGAGACCGGCTGCTACGAGTCGAACTTCGAACTGGAAACCAAAACCGTGACCCCTGCTCAAAGCAAAAAGAGCGGATGGCCAGTCGGGTCGGTGTACATCGGAACCTTCCGCAGCCCCCAGTACCACTTCCCGATGGTGTTCGCTGCTCCAACCGAAGCAGTGAAGGAGGAGGGTCGCCGAGCTAGCTAACAATCACAACCTAGACAAGTGCAGCGGATGGAAGGTCAGCTTCCATCCGTTGTGCTTTTCCTCCGATTGAGTAGCCGCGAAGATCACCAGCTTTCACCATCTCCCAAGCCCAAGGCTCCCAGATCACTCCCATGAATGGAGTGTTAGCGGGAAACGCATATTTAGTGATGCCTTCGTTGGGTACGGCGAGAGCGGTTTCGATTGGCATGGGCCATGTCAGCATCTCCACCATCTCTCCAGCAGGTTTCTCGGAGTGTTGCAGGTAGATGGTTCGGTCTCCTGCTCTCATCCAATCCCAGAGAGCTTTCTGGAGAGTTTCTTGATCAGTGAATTCGCCGTGAGCATCTTCTATGCCGGGAACGTAAACGGGGGCGAGTGTGAATCGTTGCTCATCAGCTTTTGCAACAGGAACTGAGCCGCTCATGGCTTTCACCATGTCGAGTGCTGCTTTGCGTGCATCGAGTTCTTCTTCGATGATGTCGTGGCAGGTGACCATGCCTTCGGTGATCACGTCTTGTGCGTGGAGGCTGGCGTGCCATTCACCGAGTTCTTTGTCGGTGGCGTAGGTCACTCGCCGATCTGAGAACGATTCGATTTGGGCGAGGCGCGCGTCGGCTTGTTCTTGTGTGGCGTAGCAGCCAAAGGATCGACCTGATTCTGAGTAAACACAGAACTGGCCATCTTGTTGCCGTACCACTTTGCGAGTCGAGACTCGGTAGAGCATCTGTTCTCTGTCGTCGTCGTCCATCTCGACATCCACGACGATGTGTGTCTCGTCGGCGTGTTCCAGCATGATGGCTTCTTTCATGTGGATCACTTCCATGAGTGGTCCGAGTACCGGAGCGCATTCTGGGTGGTCCAGCATTAGCCGGTATGCCATGAGCAGATGTGTCATGGCATCTTCGCCGCCAGCCGTGTTGCCGTAGTCTTTTTGTTCTTCGTAGTAGCCGTATGCTTTCAGCACTTCGGGTTCCTCATCTCTTGTTGCGTCCGGATGTGTTCGCCGCCATGCAGCGAGCACCTTACGTTTCACTCCGTCTACTGCTTCTTCTGGTAGCTGTACTCGGTTGCCACGGAAACCGCCGGGACCGAGAGCAGCTAAGGCGCGCCCAACTTGGGCGGCTGTTTCTTTTTCTTCGAGACTGTCCCAGAGTCGTAGTTTCCATGTGGATGGTTTCTCTGGGTCTGGCACGTATGCGAATGCTTCGGCGGGGAAGTCTTCACCGTCTTCACGTTTCGTTTCTTGCTTCTGGAAGAAGCCGGCTAGGGCTTTGCGTGTCGACATGGGGTGTCCCTGTGGTAGAAGGTCTGTATCAAACTTACCCCCTGAGAACTTGCCGGTACGAACAGCACGTAAGAAGGCGTTCACTCTGGCGTAGGCCCATTGGTCTGCGGAGGTCACTCCGGGCCGCACTGATGCCGGGTTGTTGTTGTAAGCACCGACGCCTCTTCTGAAGACAGCGGCAAGCATGCGAAGGTTGACTCGCTTTGATTTTGTGTCGCCGTGTTTGTCGTTGTGTTCTTCGACTTTGCGTTTGAGGCCTTCGGTGACTGATTGGCTGAGTTGTTTGGCGAGTTGGTCTCGTTTGCGTTCTGCCCATTCCATAGCGCGCATCCGATTGGTAGACGTGATGTCTCCGCCCCATGCGAGCCATGCCCATTGTCCGGCGGTCATTGGTCCGTCGCCCCTGAGGTAGGCAGCGGCTCGTGGCGATTGGAGATCTGATTTGTGGCGTGCGAACCATGCAGCCATTCTCATGATCTTGTTTTCGCTGGCTTCGCCGTTTGCGAGGAGGCGTGTCTCTCGGAGTGTCTTGTCTGTGACTCCGCCGCCTTTGCGTTCGATGTTGTCGAGTGCTCGTTGGGCGTTGGCTGCTATGTAGTCAGGGACTGCGACCATGCCGTGATTCTAGTCGGTAGAAACTTTTTGAGAAATATCCCATTCTGGGTTGCAAGGGGTGCCCCTGTGTGTATAATGGTTTCAACAGCAAACACCGGAACCGAGGAGGCTCCAAATGAATAAAATCACCAGCACTCGCAACGCAATCAAAGACGCTGACTACTTCGGCGATTCTTGCAGCCGCATCCACACCGCTGACATGAAGGTCACCACTTTCACTGATGGAGATGGCGATGCAGCAAAAATCGTTAGCGGCGTCATCACCTCACCGATTGGCTCCATTCACTTGAACAACCAGATTCGTGAGGAAAGCGTCCGGACTTCGGCAAGCTTTCACGAAGATGCCTACCTTGTGGGCGGCTCTTCAGAGGTTTCCACCACTAGCTCTTCCGTCTTCAGTGGCCGCACGAAAACAATGGCAGTAACTATTAGCGAAGGCGACGAGTCTCCGTTGGGTAATGGCTCAGACATGAAATTGTTCTTAAGCCCCGAAACCGCTCGCAAAATGGCAGAAGCAATCTTGGCTCAACTTGAAGCAGACGAGGGGGTGCAAGCCTGATCAACATCAAAGGAACAACCGAACGGGCCGCTCCTCCGGGGGCGGCCTTTTCGCGTCACCCGGACTCGTTGATCATTTTGCAGCGGGGGCATTGAATCCTCCACGGCGCTGTAACCATGAGCGCCAGCTTCTTCACGCAATTAGCGCACCGCACTTCGACTCGTGTTTCCCGCTCATGCTCAGGTGTTCGCCGTACTTCTCCGTAGGCGTCTTTTACGTGAGGACTCTCAGGGTCTGGTAGTTGCATGAGAAGACCGCTCTCTCCTGTCCATCACGTTCGAGGTAGAAGGGCGACTGGAGTCCGGTGGCGCGCAGGTAGTAAACACCTGAGAGCGACTCGTTATCGATCTTCTGCATTTGCTTGTAGATGTCTTCCGCCAAAGCGGAGGCATCTGCGTAGGCTGCTGCTCTGACGATGACTTGTGCTCTTGGTCTTGTGTAGGCAGGGAGCGTTGAGCCGCCCATCGCATCGACTGCGGCAAGGCCAGAGCTTTCGAGGATCGCTACGCAAGTGTCGGGAGTGTCTGGGAGTCGGCCCAGCATGAGGTTCGTTCCGAGTGTCAGCGTTACTGTGGTCACGTTTGCTGCGAGGTAGGTTCCGATCTCTGGTAGGAAGGCCACGGTTATCCCTTCAACAATCGCCAGCCGGCGTTGATCAGTCTGTCTCTAAAACCTGAAGGCCATTCTTCGGTTTCACGATCAAACGGGTACTCCAGATATTTCGGGCCACCGTTCGTTCGGTCTCCGGGATTGGTTGGGCCACTTCCTTGGCGTCCACCGACTTTGCGTCGACCGGGTGGCTTGGGTGGATGGAACAGATCGAAGTTCTCATGCTGCACAATTGCGTAGGGTGCGCTTGGTCCGCCGTAGCTGATTGAGGCCACGTATCGGTCGCCGCTTTTTTTGACGTTTTCGATATTCTGGCTGGCTCTCAGTTGGCCTTCATCTTCAGGGACCATTTCGTCTGCTTCGCTTGCGATGTGTTGGATCGCTGCTTGCAGTGCTTGCCTGATTGCGCGGTCAGTGTCGATCTCGTATTCCTCTAGGCGTCGTATGACGTCATCAAGACCTTCTTCTTTGATCTGGAATGGTCCCCTGTCCACATCATCCTCGCTTCGATTTGCTGCCCACATAGACGATCTGAGCGACTTGTCCGAGCGGGTCTCGCTTGGTGTTCACTCTGACGATGGGGCGTGTATCTGAAATCGGGGCAGGGAGCGTGATTTGTCCTGTCACGTCCACGTCGATTGTCGCATTTGGTATGTATGCGATGTAGTCGACATCGATGAGGTTCTCGTCGGCGTTGCGGCGAGCTTCTTCAACTCGAATGATGTAGGCGTCGTAGGTTGTCGCTCCGCCTGAGTAGGTGCGTTCGCCGTAGTTGTTGACCGTTGACGTTGTGCGGATCTGCACAGTGTCGGGTGTCATGTTCACTTTGAGATCGGTCATGAACTGCTGCGATTGCGCCGCCATCAGTTAGCTCCGGCACCGAAGTTAGCGATTACGTCGTTTGCTCCGCCGCGGCTGTTTGTGAATTGGCCACGTGAGAAGTATGGCTGCACGATGTCGCTGTTGTCTTCATCGATTTCTTTGTCGGAGACGCTTATGCCGCCGGCGTACGGAGTTGGCGTGTTGCCTTCTCGGGATGCCTGAGCGTATAAAAGTTTGGCTTGCTCCCGAGCGTTGGTCGCCTTCTGGTACATATCGACCTTCAGATCGCCCACGCTTTGATCTGCGAGCCTGCTGAACTTTGAGGCTATGGCAACCATCACCCGATATGAAACCTCGTAGAGAGCCGTTGTGGCGGTATCAGATCCAGTGACCTGATTGTTGGTCCATGCGATTTCCTCATCGTTGATGAGTTGATCGTTGGTGTCCGTGTCTCCAGTTAGGAATCGGATCGCGTCGCGTGCATTAGTTGCCGGATCGCCAGAGTAAGTCCACGTCATGACAAGGTTGTGACTGAGCCGGTGAGGGTGCCTCCGCCGCCTACATCAATGTAGAGGCCAGTGGTGAAAGCGATTCCTGTCGGGATGCTGAGATTCTCAATTCCGCCAGAGGCGAGAGAAATTGCAGCGATCTTGGTGCCGGCTGCGCTGGTGTTGTCATAGATGTCTATCGTCTTGACGTCACTAGCCGATGCGAAACATCCGCCGTAGAAGACTCCATCGCCGGTCACGACTTGTTGGTCTGCGCCGGTGAGAGCAGTGGCGCTAGGTGCGAGTGCGGTTATTTGACTTGCCATTTTCAGTCCTTAAGAAGAGATAGAGGGCCGGGTCGGAAGTGCCGACCCGACCCTCTGTGTGTTGGTGCCTAAGGTGGGATTAGGCCGCTACACAGTTGCTCAGGAAGTACCCAAGCGCAGATGAGACGATCTTCGTGTCCCATGCTGCTTCTATTTCGATGCGGTCAGCCTTTTCGGCTTCCATGCGGAAGCGGCTAATCGCTGATGAGGTGCCAAGTCCGGCGCTGATGCCGTTCCAGACCATCGTGTAACCAGCGGATGGTTGCATGAGGCCGGGGTTCTCTGGCGTGTAGCAGACGAGTGCGTCTCTGTCACCGATTTGGCTGTAGGAAGCGGTTGCTCCTTCAGCGGCGGTGTTGTAGACGCCGGCCATTACGAGTACTCGGTCCACGTTGAACAAGCGGGCGAGAAGATCCTCGCTCACTGAGTCCACTGAGGTGTACTTGATCCGGTCGACTATGTCTGCGTTGTCCATGAGGGCGCTGAACACTTTGTAGCTCATGATGACCGTGTTTGGCACGTAGCCAGTGTCGGTCAGCACAGCGTTCTTCGCAGTCTCAACGTCCGCTATGGGAGTTGAGTTTGCAGCGCTCCAAAGGGTGCCGGGTGTTACATCGTTGCTCCAGATGCCGGTTGTGAAAGCGGCTGAGGCCCATTCGACTTCTTGACGGATCAGCATTTGCTGGGTCAGGAAGCGAGTGGCATCCATGTCTGGGTCGAGTGGTGCGTCCGAGTTGGCACGTACCTGATCGCCGATGTCTTTGTGTAGTGCGTAAACCTCAGCAGAGTAAGTCGCTGTGGAAAGGCTGTAGCCGGTGCCGGCGGATTGTGTTCCGTCTGCTCGTAGCTGAACCTGATCACGGAAGAAGTCAGCTTGCGAGTACGTGAAGTACTTGTCGCTTTGCTTCTGCACGCTTACCTGTGGGAATGCACGAGAGGCTACGAATGCGTAGGCCTCTTGCATGTACGCGACCGACATATTTGTCAGGATCGCATCTACATGCACGTCACTTACTGTTGGTTGTGGCATTTAAGTCAATCCTCCTACGACGCTCTGCCGGATGAAATGTTGATGAGCGCAGTGAAGTTTTCGCCAGCGCTTGCCGCTCCGATTGCTTGACCGATGGTGTAGACCGTCGTGTCACTTCCGGCGGCGATTGCGTCGGCCTGTCCATCAGCGGAGGTGCCGAGAAGGTTGCCAGCGGCAATGGTGCCGTCAGCGACAATCTTGGATACTCCCATGATGCAGATCTCTGCAACTTCACCGGATTCGGGCTTGTTGAGCAAGACGCCGATTGGTACGTCAGTGATTGCTGAGCAGACATTTACTGTCGTGGCGGAGGCAAGTTTCACGATGTGATATTGCTTCGCTGACAGATCTGCCGCAGCTTTCAGCGTACCGATCTTCATCTGGCCTTCTGTGTAAGCAGCCATTTATCAGCCTCGCTTTTCGTTGAGGTAGTCGTTGTATAGTTCAGGGTTGCGTTCGGTGATGAGCGCTATGCCCTTCGCCACGGATGTGGCTTCACCAGAATCGACGAGAGCTTGTGCAGCTTTCTCGATCCGTCCGAAGGCATCCATCGCTCCGTCTTCGTCACCCTCGGCTCCAAGCTCGGTGAATACACCAGCTTCGGAAAGGGCCACGCTTGACGCGCTGAGGATTGCTTCGACTTCTTTCGCAACCTCTTGATCGGCGGCACGAAGGCGCACTAAGACCTTAGCGAAATCGACAGGATTCAAGCCCGGAAGAATTGCCCACTGGTGAGCAGCGCTAGCTGCTTTCTCCAGTTCCCGTTCCTCAATGAGTTCACGGTGGGCTTCTTTAGCCAGTTCCAGTTCTTTCCGCAGGTCTGTTAGTTCCTTCTGCACCTCTGTCTCGTCGGGGCCGTCAACGGATGCGGCGACTGGGGTTGCTTCTACTTGTTCAGCAGGTGCTACCTCGGTTGCTTCTTCTGTTGCTTCCTCGACTTCTGGAGTGGCATTGAGTTCCACAGTGTTCTCCTGTGAGTCGGGTTCGATTATCTGATTGAGGGCGGTGTCGAGATCGTCCTCTGATTTCATCACCATCCAGCCTTCGTGCAGGTGCGCGGGATGATCCACGCCTGACGTTTCTTTGATGGTGAGTTCTGTCAGCTTGGTCGCTTTCGCCATGCCGCCTCCTGTCAGATAAGTCGCATGGTAGTCGCGTTGGTGCGGCTACCTCATGTATGTCTGGTTTTTTGGTTTTTAAGAAATTTGAGAAATACCCTCTTTTGTGTTGCAAGGGGTACCCCTGTTATGTATGATGGGGGCATGGCAGCAGCACCCTTTCACAGCATCAAGGCCCAGATCGCCGTTGCCGATTCCATCCTCTGGGTCATCCGAGTTCTAGGAGAACTGGTATGAAACTCACAAACAAGCAAAAAGAAGCGCTGGTCTTTGAAATCATGGGTGGCGTTACAAACAGGCTTCTCAGCAACCAAGAGAGCGGCTGCTGGTCTCCTGAACTAGAAGAACTTGCTTCCACCGAGGAAGGCGTGAACGCCATCCGGATGCAGGCAGCCCAATGGATGATGAAACTTCCCGGCAAGGTCTGGCACATAGATCTTCCTGAGCCTTGGGAACAGGACGCATAATGGCTAGAGCAGTTTGGGTAGACAGCGAAGGCAACCGGTACCACCGGCACCTCGAATCAGTCACCAAGAAATGCCGAGCCAGCGGCACCCGGATTCTGGTTCGGCGAGTTCACGACATTGATGGCGTGAAGGCCGAGGCGGTTTGTTTGGACCACGGCAAATACGCCAGCTTTCACTCTATGGAGAATGCTCTCTATCATTCTTCGAGTCCATCATGGTGTGAGTTCTGCTGCCATAAGGTCTGGGATCACTGCGGCGCCGACTGCGTATCGGAGGATCACTATCCGTGGAAAGCCTGCACGCTAGACAAAACATCTGGCGATCCTGAGAATAATGGCGACTTGTTCTTCAGTGGCGATTGGTTGTTTGACGCAGAAGAGAGGGAGATCGGGAGGCGTTATCGATACGAAAAAATTTAGGATCTGCGGCGTAGCCGCTCTTCCAGCACCCGCCATGTTTGCTGTGCATGGCGGGTGCCTTTGTTATTAGGTTCGTCTAGTTGGCTTTGCCTGCGAGCGTAAGCACGAGTTGCGTCGCGTGGTCTCGGGACTCGTGGGACTTTCATGTGAATCCTTCGATGGCTGCTTGTTCCACAATGTCGAGGTGGAGGTTGATGATGCCTTCCTTGGTGTTGATGATTGAGGCGTCATCGATCAGGTTTGGTGGCACCAGTTCATCGAAGCGTTCTATGATCGCTCGATCTTCCAGTGCGTATTCTGGTCCGAAGTCGTCGGTGACTCGGAGTGGTTGTATCGCTCGGCGTTTCTGTGCGACGTCGTATAGCTCTGTCCAGTACTCGTTGATTTCCATTTCCCACGGGTTAGTGCCGTGGCGTGATGTTCGGAGCACTGATCCGATCTCGTCCACTGTTTGTGCGATTGTTCCGTTCGCCCATTCCATGACGCCGACTATGACTTCGTCATCGATTTCGTTGGTGAGGATGTTCCATGCGTAGCCGGACTCTTCGAGTTCTGGGATCATCTTGTTGTCGACTGAGTCTCGTACCAGATTCCCTCTGCCGTCTTTGAGGCTGGCAAATGTGAAGCGGCGCTGTGCGACATCGAGAAAGAATTCGATTGCTTCATCTTGGGTGGCTATCTCGCCGCCAGTTCTGCTGAGGATCTTGTCTGCGAGTTCGTCAGGTGCCATAGCTTTCTGGCCCGGTTCAGCGAACACTCCACGTCGCCTCATCCGCACCTTTTGTTTCTCTGGGATGTCCCAGTACCAGTCCCATTCACCGCCGACTGGTTCTCCTGTTGCCACGTCGATTCGGACTCGGCCTTGCGCTGGATCTCTCACCCATTTGACTTTGGGTGGTCTAGCCAGAACGCCGCTCACATCCATATCGACATCTGTGAGGCGTTCGAGGTCGCCTGTGACTTGATCGAATTGTTGCTGAGCCGTTTTTCGTGATTGTTCTCGGAGTTCTTTGATGAGTGCTGTTCCTTCGGCGCGCACTTCTTCACTGATTTCGGTCACGGCTTCTGTGGTGGCCGGCGCAGAGAGGAGCGGTTCGGCGGGCGGGGTTACTGGTCCGGAGTCGATTGTTTCTAATGCTGCGAGTCTGGCTTCTCGTGCTCTGAGTTGAGCTTCGGCTTGCGCGAATCCTTGCTGTCCTTGTGGTCCGGTTCTGCCGCCGACAGGGATTTCGCCGGGTTCAAAGTTTGCGTAGCCGAGGCGACCGTGTCCTCGTTGTGGGAAGTATTCTTTTAGGCGCATCAGTTCGTCTTTGTCGTAGTTGCTGAATTTGCCGAACACGGATTCGTATTGGGCGCCCCAGTATCTGACTGGTACTTCTTTGAGGCCGAGGTCTTCTGCCACGGCGATTCTGTGTGCGCCGCTCATGATTCGCATTGAGCCGTCGGGGTAGGTGGATACGTCGATGGGGTAGCCGATGCCTTGCTCTTGGATTGATTGGTAGAGACCCATTTCTTTTGATTGTTCGAGTTTCATGGGTTTGACTTCGTCGAGCCAGTCTGCCCGTGATGACGAGTCGGGCCAGTCTCGGAAGTTTCCACGGGCGAGTTCTTCGCCGGTCATGGTGTTTGGGAAATCGTCCGCTGTCCATTTGTAGTCGGCTTTACCTCCGAGTGGTCCGCGAAGCTCACCGAAGTCGATTTTTTCGTTTTGGCGGATCAGCGCCATGCCTTTTGTGTTGATGCCGAGGAGGGGATCTACGTCACCCATTGGTCCGCCGGCTCCGGGTTGGCCGACCAGCACGCCGGGTGTGCCAACCACACCGGGACTTGGGAGCAGGTCTTCGAGTTTGGCTCCTGTGAATCTGATCTGTGGTCGGAACTGGATCGGGTCGTTTGGTTGCGTTCCACCGAAAGTGGTAGGTGTTCCGTAGGTCGCTGGGTCAGGCAGCATTCTGATTGTGCAGCGGCAGTTCGGGTGAGCCGGTGGTGCTTGTCCCGGTGCGCCGAAGGATTCTTTTATGCCGACTGTGACTCCGCTGAGCGGAACGCAAACAGGGCAAACATCGAAGCGGGACGTCACCCATTGTTTTCTGGCGAGTGTGGGATTGACGAGGCCTTGATCGGCGGCGTCGATCATGCCCATCAGGCGTCCTTGGTTGGAGGCGCGCATCATTTCTGTGCGTGCGATTGTGCGGGCACGAGAGTTGCGGAGTTTGGTGCCGTAGGTGTCGGCGTATTTTTTGAGTTGCCGTGGGGTCATGGTTGGGTTCTGTTCCATGATTTTTTGGCAGCGGTTGTAGACCGCCATTGCGTATCGGTTCGTGAGGCCTCTTGTGGCGTCACCGAAGATGTTCGCTGCTCCTGCGAGTCCTGTGGGTGTTCCTCTTGGGGCGGGCATGTCGTTGAGGAGTTGTATGAGGCGGTTGCTTGTTTGTGGGCGGGTGAGGCCGTCTTTGTATGCCTGTGCGACTACGTTGCGGACTGCGGTGATCTGGGAGTCCACCATGTCTGTCACCATGTTGGCTGCTGACATTGTGGCGTAGGAAATCGCAGAGGTGGATGCTCGATTGAATTGCAGCGAGCTTGCCCATTCCGACGGGGTTTCTGCTTTTTCGAGTGTGGCCCAGTCTGCTGCCACGTTGCGTTTGATTGCGTTAAAGATCGCAGAGCCTGACTGGTCAAACTGAAACACTGTCAGGTCGCTCAGGTATTGCTGGTACTCGGTGATGCTTTCAGCGATTGGCGTTGCTACGTCGGTTGTGACTGGCGCTATGAATTGATCTTCGATGATGCTGTTCGGTATCGCAGCGAAGGCTTGTAGCACTGCGTCGTAGTAGTCTCGCTCGTTTTTCGTGAGGCGAGTATCGCCGATTGGGCGATGTGCTGGTTGTCCCGGTTTCCGTTGTCTGGAAATTGGGAACCGTTCGGCCTTTTTGACCCCGATGGTTACTTGTACCGGGTTTCGGCTCACACTTCTTCAGCCATGACTCGGGGAAGGCCTGCGGCTTCTCGGAGGTAGCCTTCGAGTTCTTCGTCTGGGAAGAGTGGCGCTCCGGCTCCGGCGAGTTGCTGGATGAATGCGCCGAGTGCGGTGAGGTCGATGTTGTCTGGCGATTGGAAGTTGATCGATGGTGTCTTGGAAATGTCGAAGCCGTTTATCCTCATGAGGCGTGGTAAGCCATGAGAGTTGAACACTTCACTGATTGCGCGCAGCCATGCTGAGAGCGAGTCGAGGAAGAGTTGAATCTTTGAGACTGAGAGCGCTTGGGTTCCTGTCGCTTGATGGCCGAGCAGGATGAAGTCGGCGAGGATCGACATGGCGATGCGTTGGTCGTAGCGTTGGATGATTGCGTTCGTATCAAACTGGCGGCGTCCTCCTGTTGAGAGGAGCTTCAGGTCGTAGGCGAGTCCACCGGTGTCGGGGTCGTAGGCGAGTGGGAAGACGATACCTTCTTGTTCGTCACGTTTGATGTTTCGGACTAGTTCTTTGATGGCGTTGAGTGCTGAGGTTTCCGCACTGGTGGCGTTGTCGCTGAGGAGTTGTGGTGGGACCATTGCGACTGGTAGTCCGGCGAGGTCTCGTTCGATTCCGATTGCTTCGATTTCTTGGATCTTGGTTTTGTAGTACCACGAGACGAATGCGTTTCTGAGAACTGAGCGGCCTCTCGGGTCGTTGTATTTGGTGGTAGTGCGAAACAGCATCATTTTTTCGATTGGGATGAAGACGTTGTTTCGTCCGAATGTTTCACCGAGTACTTGTTGTTGTGTGACGCCGTTGATGCCGCCGTTGGCGTCGATGTCCCAGTCGTAGATTGTGGACTGGCCTCTGATGGGTAGTTTCTTCCAGCCGATTCTGCCGTCGTTGTATCTGGAGGGTGCCTCGGCGTCTGGTCCTTCTCGGCGCTTGTACACGATTTCGTGGACTGAGAAGCCGTAGGTGAGGAATGAGAGGATCGAGGAGAGTGTGTCGTCCCATGATTGGCTCATGTCTTGCATGCATTCGGCGACGAAGGCGGCGTAGTCGAGAGCTTCTTCGTCGTTGGTGTCGGATGCGTCGACTGACCATTCGACTGTTCTCATGAGCATTTCGACTGCGTGGAGGATGGCTCCGACTACGGGATCGTTGTCTGCCATCTCTCGGTAGTTGGCGACTCCTTGTCGGCCTTGGAGTTGGCGTAAGAAGTCTTCTTGTACTTTGCCTCCGTATTGGACGAGGCCTGATGTGCCGACTTCCATGAAGTCTGTGGAGCTTGGTTTGGCCTTGCCGATTGTGCGTGCGTATCCGTCGTCAGCCATGCTGCCTCCATTACAGAATGATTGCGATCCTAGTGTGTTGGGCTTTGGTGGGTATGTACCTTCATGCGTTCGTAATAAATGGGCTTCAAAGATTTTTGAGAAATATCTTGTTTTGGTGTTGCTAGTGGTACCCCTTCGTGTATAGTAGTTCCTAACAGCAACCGCCTAGGAGGCGACAATGAATAAAGCAACTCCCCACTACGATCCGCAAGACGAGCGCTACGAAGAAGAAGCAGCTTATGTCTCACAGGTCGCTCGCCGCCAAGCCGCACAGGCTCGCTTCATCGAAGCCCGCACCGGAAACAAGGCCTAAGTGATCACCATGAATATCCCAGCAAACAAATCCACAAACCCCACCTTCATTGTTCGGCTCACTCACACCGATGAGGAGCACGCCATCAAAGCAGTAGCCAAGATGATCGTCGAACAACAAGACCCCACCATCAACCAGACCGGATTCGACAAGGCTTGTTTCTCACCTCCCACCTCGCGTCAACTTTGGGAAGCGCAGCAGTTCAAAGGCGTAGTTGTCACTGGCAATGCCAAGGGGTACCGCACCGCAGCGAATCTGTACACCTTCGATGTTGAGGTTGAGCATGACCCCAAGGTCGACAGCGACTTCGTTCGCACTCGGTTTGCCACTCGCAGCTACATGGCTCACGACGTGACTCCTCATCGCTGGAGCATGGAAGGCGGCGCCTGATCATGGCTAGCACTATTTATCTCCGCACCTTCTTCAAAGAGAAAGGGTTGAGCGATCGGCTCTATGAGGTTGAGGATCAAAACGGCGACGTGCATTTGATCTGGACCGAGATGGTGCTTGACCATATCTTCGCTGCTGGGGAAGCCGAGCAGGATCAGATTGCTGGCATCCTCCGGCGCATCGATTTTCATAATGGTGATGTGCATCACTTCTTGGCGCACTTGGCTACGGGCCTTGCTCATAATTTCGTCAGCCGAGAAAGGAGCGATAGTTCTCCTAGTTAGGAAGGTCGGCTATTTGTCGAGGCGGGAAAAATATTTTTGAGAAATGTTCCACTCTGTGTTGCAAGGGGTATCCCTGCCTGCTATAGTTTATTTAACAGCAACCACCGGAACCGTAGGAGGAACCGAAAATGTCAGTTAAAAGAGGATCAGCAACAGTAACAGTAAAGCGGATGGATGAACTGAATCTTGGAGATCGCATACTGATGACCGATGATTTCATAACACCAGACTTCGAAGGCGAAGCCCGAGTAGTCACAGTCCACGCTTTGGAACTTGAAGGCAACGACGATGTCTGCGTCAAGATATGGGAGCGAGGCTGCCCTGAATTCAGTTCTTCAGTAGGTAACGAGGTAATAGTTCTGAACTTCGTTTAATCAAAACCCACGAATGATTGAGCCGCCCTTCGGGGCGGTTCTTTCTTTTTACGGTTGAGGTATCTGGTCGCCTTTGTTGGCATGCCAGTCAGCGTGGCGTGCCATCCACACTCCATGAGCGTCGGTGCGTTCATCGAGTCGTTGTGTGCGTTCATCGATTGAGCGGAGTAGCACTGTTGTCTCTGAGTGAGCTTGTGTGTTCTCGCGTCGCATCGCCGTAGCGAGAACTGTGAAGCCGCCGGTTACGAGTGCAGCGGTTACCGCTCCGATCGCAGCGATGGCGTCCGTCACCTTTTGCCGCCCTCATAAATTTCGGCGTGTCCCACATCGACCAGAACATCATTCAAACAGTAACCGTCAACGCCGACAACTCGGCCCAACACTCGGCCAAACTTTCCACGCTTATCGAGACTGGTCTGGATCACGATCGCTTCCTGAGCTTCACACCAATCAACGACATAATCTTTCGCAGCGAGGCCACGTGCTTTTTCTGCTTTGTCTCTTGTGCGGCTCTCAGGTGTGTTGATCCCGAGGAGGCGTATGCGTGCTTGGTATTGAATCGAGAATCCGAGATCGAGTGTGACGTCGATTGTGTCTCCGTCGACTACCCGTTCGACTGTGGCAGCGTATTCGTACATCAGGTTCCATCGCTTTCGGTTGTTTCGTCGCTGATGGTGAGTCGGTACCATCCGGCGTTGTTGCCGTTGTAGACAGTTCCTTCCACAGCGTAGTCGCCGGGTTCCATGAATCGATCTATTTCGCTGTCCCAGCTATCTGATACGTTGTCGATGACTGGTGTCGGTCCTGAGTCCCAGCCGATTTGATCGTTGGGGAATTCGTCGGGGTCGGTTGCGTCGGCTGGTGGATTCGTGCAGTCGGTGTAGTTCTCTCCGGGTTCGGTACCGCAGTCTCTGCCTCCATCGTCATCTGATTCGATGAATGTGCCTCTGGTGTATTCGCTTGTGTCTCCTGTGTGATCGCCCACGTCGGAGTCGTTGTCTTCGTAGAGGTAGATGTAAGGATCACCGAACTGGCTTGTCTGGTTGAAGTCTTGATGGCGCAGGTTTGTTTCGGCTCGTATCACGATGCGTCGGCGTTCCCCTGTGACTGTTGTGTCGTCTGGGACTGTGAATTGCACCACTTCGCGTTGGTTGCGGTTCTGTGGTGAGTCGACGATGCACCAGTCTCCGAAGCCGGTCCAGCCGCCTTGATCGCAGGACGCCGGTATCCATGTTTCGGTGCTGGTGCTGCTGGTGTTTACCACTGTTGGGTCGCCCACTGTGGTTGTTGTTTCGGTTTGGCCGTAGCTGATGTCGCCACCGCAGCTTCCGTTGCCGTAGCCGTCGTCGTAGCACCACCACGAATCGTGGACCATGCGTTGGCTGGAGATGGTGCTGATGGTTTCTGTTTCTGTTGTGGTGACTGTTGTCGTGACTTGTTGATACCAGTGGCCGTCATTGTCGTTGTGGTAAAGCAGCGAGGTGACTGTCGTGCTTTCAGTTGTATCTGTTTCGCTGCTTGTCTGATCCGGCAGCACTTGCATATAAGAGCTACCGCCGCCGTTCCATGATGGTTGTGGTGGCGGTTCTTCTATTACTGGTTCTTGATCTGGGAGTTCGGGGGTGACTTCGGGGGGTTCTCCGGGGTTGAGTAGTTCTTCAGGGGTATCCACTTCGATGGATGGTTCCTCTTGCTCTTCGCCTTCTCCCAGCGGCGTTTCTGGATCTTGTTCATCATCTTCATCCTCAGAGTTGGCGTCAGATTCATCGTCGGTCGCAGGTAGCTCAGGTTCGAGTTGGTTGTCATCGGGCGGCCAGTCATCGTCTTCCTCTCCAGTGTCCCATTCGGGCAGTGTTATGTCGGGTATATCGAGCCATGTTTCTTCGTCGTCTTCGATCCACCAGTCGTCGCCGTCTTCGTCTGGGACGAGCCAGTCCGGCATCGTGATGTCTGGTAGGGGATCTAAGATGTCGCTATGCGTAATCCCATCAGGCGGTTCATCTTGTGGTGGGGGGAGCCGATCTTCGATTGGATCGGGCAGATCTTCTTCGGGGGTAAGCCGAAGGATTAGCTCTTCTTCGATTTCTACGATCTCGATCTCAACAGCCCAGCCGTCTTCGCTCCACTCACCTTCGATTCGTTCTGGTAGTTCTTCGATGAGTTCTTCTGTGCGTTCGATGATTTCTTCCATCTCGGCGATGAATTCTTCATCAAGGATTTCAGCGAGGAAGCTTTCCTCTCCTTCTTCTTCGACCCATTCCACGAAGTCTTCTGATTCGACCCACACCCAGTCGTCTGCTTCTTCGTGCCAGTCTTCTTCCCAGACGTCTTCGTCCCAGAAGTCGTCCTCTAGATCAAGGATGAATGGTTCGCCTTCTTCTTCGGCGGGTGCCTCGAACCACGGATCAGCTTCTTCGGGATCGGCTTCTAGTCGTTCTTCCACCAACTCTCGTAGCTCAGCCACAATCGTTGCAGGCCGCGCTTCAATTTCTGTAGCAACAAGTTCCACCTCTCCTTCTTCGTCGATCTCGATAACGATTTCTTCTGGTGCTTGTTCTTCTGTTTGCGTGATTTCGATCTCTGCTAGCTCTTCGCCGTCGTCCGTTGCGATTGAGAGCACGATCTGGGGCGCTGTGACAGGTTCAGGAGTTTCTTGCGGGTCAGGGGCTTCTCCTGACGTTGCGTCGCTCTCAGGGGCTTCTGTGGGATCTGGCGGAGGTGGCGGGGCGGTGAACTGGAACGCCAATTCTTGATCATCTTCGATCACGACGCTCACTGCGACATTTTGATCAGCGATTTCGACTGCTGCTTCGTCTAGGTCGTTGATTTCGTAGCCGGCGTCTTCGGTGACTGCGAGAACCGGTTCGTCATCTGCTTCGTCTGTGACGTCAGCGATGCTTGTCTCCACTCTGGCAGCGGCTCCGTCCTGCGCCACGAAAATCGAGACCGCTCCTTCAGGTTCAGATGAGGAGCCTTCCTCATTGACATCTTTGGTGCTGTTGACCGTTGCCACGTCGGCGGTGTAGTTCTCTACCGATGCGGGCAGCAGAATCATGACCGGGTCTGCTGTGTTTGCGGTTGCGATGTAGCGGTAGATCGCTCCCGGTATCTCGTTGACCAGTTCTCCTTCGAAGACTCCGAGGCGTCTGCCTTGGTCGTCTGTGACTTGGAGAGCTAGCTGTGTGTCGTTCGATCCGGCGGCGGTGAGCAGCGTCATCGATTTCGTTCCGTCTGGTTGCGGACAGAAAGCGCATGAGAAGGGCGGTTGTCTGGAAGCCATCGGGGTGAGTTCGAGTGTGCCGGTGCTACCTGTCCACGCTGTTGCGGCTTCGCTTGGGTTTGTTGCGGCGAGAGCGTAGGTCCACACGTTGTCCACAACATCGATCCAGCGTGGCTCGTTCGGCCAGTTAGAATCGTAGATGTAGATGCGGCTCCCGTTCTCTGTCGCTTCGACTGCGTAAGGAGTGACCGCATGGCCACCTTCAGCCGAGTAAAGGCCCAGCGTGTAGCCGGCGCTTGTCAGTGGGTTCGCAAAGTCATCAGCAAGCGTGGCAACAATATCGGATGGGCTTTGTTCTCGATAGAACGCTGCGGCGGCTTGCGTTTCACTAGCAAATTGCGTGACAAACCAGAACGCTAGCTCGGCTGCCACTCTCGGGTCGCCTTGTTCTAAAGCAGCGACCAGTGCTTCTTGTCCCAGCAGGCTCGCTGTCGCACCCTCCTGATATAAGCGCAGGGAGAGGACAGCGAAACCTTCGCAGAGTCCGCCGGCCATCGCTCGGTTTGCTTGTTCGATGAGTTGCAGGATCACTGGTTGTGGCGTGCATTCACCCGTGTCGCTTACCGAGGCGCAGGTCTGCTCATCTCCGTAGAGGCGGCGGGCGAGGTTCACTGTGAGCGCTGCGGGTGCGTTGCCTCCGCCGTAGTTGCCGAAACCGAAGCCATCTTGATTGGGTTCGTAGTCAAGGGTGACTACTTGCGTGACTTCTAGTCCTGACTCGACTGGTGGTGTGGTGTCCACCGTCATTGCTGTTGACTCGGCTTGTGTGTTTGTTTCCGGGCGCGGCGAGTTGCCTCCGCTGCAACCGGTTATTAGGAGGATTGCGCCTGCTAGAGCGCTTGTGAAACGGGCTATTCGTTTCGCCTTCGTTTTTGCCACCAGACTGCTCCGACGATGAGCACGCCAAGGACTAAGAATCCCACTGCTGCGGTCATGCTGCCGCCGGGAGCGTTCCCGAGATTGAGTGAGAAGTTCTTTGTGTCGCCGCCGAGCAGATTGTTCTGTGACTCCAGTTCGGCGATGCGTTGGGTTAGTTGATCTAGTTGCCAGTCTGTTGCTGCTGACTCGTCAGCGTTGGACTTTAAGAATCCAAAGCCCCCACCGAGAACTGCTGGTAGTCCAGCGATCCATGCGATGTTGTCCATGATCGACTGGAGTGTCGACTTGAACTTGGAGACCGTGGCTTCCGCCTTCTCCATTGCTGCTTGTGCCTTGTCGGCGACTGACGCAGTGGTTCCCTCGACTTCATCGGCGATGGCTCTAATCTTGGCGACCAATTCGTCTGAGTCCGACATGGATTGCTCCTTGTTCGGACACTGAGGTCACTACTGCTGATCCCAGAGTAGCATCGGGGTATGACTTTGCCATGCCTCTGGTGTTCGGAATCTGTCGGCCATGAGGAGGCGTGCCCTGCTTTGTATGGTGCGTTCGGTTTGGATCACTCCCTGTCTGAGAGCTTGCTTCGTATCTCTGAGAGCAAGTCTTCAATGGTTCGGCTCAGTGCTTCGCAGTATCGTGCTGGTGTTCCTTTGACGGATGAGGCGGCAGCGTCGGCTGCTGCTGAGTCAGCTTGATTTGCGATTCGGTTGAGGGTTTCTGCCAGTTCGGTCATTGTTCCTCCTATGGCTCTACGCGATCGATTGTCTGCGGAGCCGTTGAGTTCTTTGCTTGCAGTCTAGTCGCTTGTCTTGGATGGCAGAGATCCAGCGATACTGAGCGACACAGGGCGATACTGCTACACGCAGGCCGGCTTTTTGCTTGTTTCGGGCGATGGTAGCTATAGCGCGTGACATGCAGCGATACTGGTGCCGTTTTTGGGTCAAATTGGGCGAGTGTAGCTACAGTGCGTAACACTCAGCGACACTCGTGCTCGATTTGGCTTGTTTGGGGCAGATGTAGCTACATCGGGCGATACTGCGTGACACTCGTGGACGTCTTGGCCATTTCGGCTAGATTTCGGCGACTGTAGCTACACTCAGCTACACAGGCGGACACTTTCTATCGGGTTTGTTCCGGATCGTGGAATCCGACGGCTCTGAACCCTTCGGAGGGTCTCTGTTTGGAGGGCTTTGGACCTCTTTCGACGTCTTTGGAGGGCTTTCGACGTCTTGGACGGCTTTGGACGGCTTGGACGGTCCCGACGGTCTCGAACGGCTTTTATAGTCTCCATTGGCTTGGCGCCGTCATCGAAACTGGAACCACAGCGGGCGGCTGGTTGTTTCCCAGCAGGATTTCTGTGAGTCCCCACACGAGGGCGTCTAAGCGATCTGGTGAGGCCGATTGGTCTGGCACCCAGCTACACAACTGGTCTTCTAGCTCGGCATGAAAGCCGAGGTGATGGATTCGGCCTTGTTCGTAAAGCGCTGAGATCGGTTCGGCTCTGGTTCGTTTGCCTCGGCTGGCGTGCACCATCTTGATTGGGGCGTTGGTGTCCACTGTTCTGAGTGTGTGGCTCACCATGTCGCCGCCTTGATTCGCTTCTGCCACGATGAGGTCTGCTTTGTGTCGGTGGTAAGCCGCCACGGCTGCTCGGCCCCAGTCGTTAGGTGTGCCTCGCAGCGAGACATCGTCCAGCACGTAGCCGTGTCCTTCGTCCCCCAGTCCCACCACAACGATGCCTGTTTCGGCGTTCTCGTTTTTGCTTCCGGCTGCTGGGTCGATTGCGACCACGATTCTGGTGAGGTTGGGTTCTTTGGTCACTCGGTGTTCTTCGAGTAGGTCTCGGCTCCAGAGTGCTCCTTGCACGTCGTCTAGTACTTCAGCGTGGAGTTCTTGTCTGCCGAGTCTGGTGCCTTCGTATCTGGTGGTGATCTCATCCACGAAACTTTGAGCGAGGTTGGCTGCGTTGTCGTAGGTGGAGCCAGTGGTCATGTGGACGCTGCCGTCTTCGGTTCCGAGGAGGCGGCGTATCAGCGGCAGGGGTTTCGGAGTTGTTGTGACCACCGTTCTTGGTTGTTTCCCGATGCGGAGTCCGAGTTGCAGCATGTCCCATGCTTCTGGGTATCGCCATGAGGCGAGTTCGTCTGCCCATGCGAGATCGTGGTTTGGTCCACGTAGTCGATCTGGTTCGTCGGCTGAGAAAGCGGTAGCGACTGCGCCGTTGTGGAATGTGATTCGTCGTTTGGATGGTTCGTAGCGTGGGCGTTGTTGCCGTGGGTAGATAGCGAGGAGACCTGATTCGCCTTCGATCATGGTGTCTCTCACGTCGGCAGCGGTTGGTCCTACCAGCGCGACGTGAGTTGCTTGTTCTTTGTCGACTTGTTCTCTGATGAATTCTGCGCCGGTTCTAGTCTTGCCCCATCCACGGCCAGCGAGGATCAGCCACACTCGCCAGTCTCCTTGCGGTGTTGCTTGGGATGGGCGTCTTCTCAGGCTCCAGTCGTGGAGGAGCGCCTCGGGATCAACGTCGCCGATCTGGTTGCTTAGGTAGTTGAGTATCTGTCGTTGATGCTCTACCGGCCATTTGCCCAGAAGCTGTGCCGCTGATTCTTCATTCATTGTTTGCCGTTAGGTTGATGACTTCCTGTCGTGTTAATCCGAGCAGCGTTGCTATCTTGTCGACTTGCTGTTCTGTGAGTTGACGTGGCGCCGGCTCTCTGAATGCTTCCATGTGGGAGGCATCGATGCTTACTTGGAGCGGCTCGTCATAGCTCATAGGTCTGGGTGTTGTCCGTTGCTCTGTCCGTTGCTTTGCCCATTGTTGTATCCATCGTTGGGGGGCAGCGGCAGGTCTTCGTCTGGGTGATCCAGTGCGTATTGCTGCATTGAAGCGAGCAGGAGTTGTCCCACGTCGGTTTGGATTGGTCCGCCGTCTTGGCCGCTGATCTGGAGTGCTGGTGTTGTTTGTAAGCCGAGGAGGTAGCCGATCTCTTTGAGTGTGGCTCGTTCTTCGGCGAGGTAGCGGACGTGACCTGAGACGTCGTTGTATTTGCGGGCTTGTTGCGCGCCTTGGCGGGCGTCGATTGCGATGCGTGTTTGTCTGTCGACTAGTTCTGCTCGCACTTCGTCTAGCGTGCTGCTTAGTTCAGCCGCTCTGGTTTTGTGGTAGCGGCGCATGCATTCTGTCACTGTGTTTGGTTGGCAGCCGATCTCTTGGGCCACTGTTCGTACTGGCACTCGTTCGAGGCGCAGTTCCACGATTCGTTCTTCTTCTTCGTCGGTGAGGCGGCGTCCTGATCCTTCTGGCATGTTCTAATCCTATTCTTCTGTTGGTTCTTCTGGGGCTTCTTGTTCCCACCAGCCATCTGGTTGGCTTAGTTCTACTTCACAGATGCGTTCCACTTCGCCTGTTCCGAGGCTGATGTATCTGTCGATGATGACGTCTGCGTAGCGTGGGTCGAGTTCGATTGTGTAGCAGCGGCGTCCGATGTTGTCTGCTGCTACCAGCGTTGTGCCTGATCCGGCGAATGGATCGAGAACCCAGTCTCCGGGTTCGCTGCTGTTTCTTATTGCTCGTTCGACAAGGTCGACTGGTTTCATGGTTGGGTGATCGGCGTTGCGTGCTGGCTTGTCGTAGTGCCACACCGATGATTGGCGTCGGTCGCCACACCAGTAGCGCTGGTCTGCTTTGTCGTGCCAGCCGTAGAGGATTGGTTCGTGTTGCCAGTGGTAGTGGCTTCTGCTGAGAGCGAAGGTGTTCTTTTCCCAGACGAGTGATCTTTCGATTTGGCCTTGCTTTTTGGTGTCTGGTTTTTCTCGCTTTGCTACTTGGAGTTCGCTGGAGTGATGTCCGTTCGCTAGGCGCCATGCTCCGTACACTGATTCTGCCCACATTGATGCGTAGCAGATGTAGCTCACGCCTTTGTTCTTGGTCCATGCGGCGAGTAAGAAATCCAGCAGGAAGTCTCGGTAGCCTTCGACCGTTCCGAAGTTGTCATTTAGGATTGTCAGTTCTTCGTTGGTGCCGCCTGAATACTCCACGTTGTATGGCGGGTCTGTGAACATCATCCGGCATGGGTCTGGGGAATGCAGGTAGCTGTCTGGGTCTGTGCTGTCTCCTATGACGAGGACGTGGTCGCCGAGCATGTAGACCTCGCCTTCTTCTGAGCGTGCGATTCTGGGCGGTGGTTTGATTCGGCCTTCTGTGCCTGCTCTTGTCTTGTTCGCCCATTCGTTTTCGAGTGCTTGGAATTCGTCTATGTCGAATCCGGTTAGGTCAAACTCTCGGCGTGGTTCAAGGTCGGCGAGCACGTCGATTAGGGCTGGGTAGTCCCAGTCGCCGCTGATCTTGTTTAGGGCCACGTTGAGAGCTTTCTCTCGTTCCTCCGTTAGATCCACGTAGATCACTGGCACTTCCTTGTGTCCCAAATCGAGAGCGGCTTTAAGTCGCTGATGCCCACCTACGACGAGGCCGGTTTGTTCGTTCACCACAATCGGCTGCACAAAACCAAACTCATCAAGGCTTTGCTCCAACGCCAGCCTTTGCTTATCTGG
>VTLG01003476.1_pt1 | contig 49604 bp, 55 predicted proteins | sample 4694571 | NCBI WGS metagenome assembly VTLG01 (sample SAMN12604809, study PRJNA352737) | marine metagenome | biome: ENVO:00000447; feature: ENVO:00000209|ENVO:00000569|ENVO:01000036; material: ENVO:00002151; isolation source: viral sequences binned using virsorter ... | reverse complement strand
TTACCATGCGCCCTTACCTCATTCCTGTAGGTCTTCCACGCATCTGTCATCGCTGTCCCACCGTCTGCCTCTCGTATAACCCTCCAATCGCTAGAAGCAAGTAATGAACCAACATTGGCTTTTATCTTTTGTGCTATCTCCTTCTTTAAGCCTTCCACATCTTTCTCTGTTTCGGCGTAGCTTATTACAGTATCGCCATCTACTAAAGTAAGAGTTTCAGCCCCAGTATTATAGTAACGATGATCTGGAACCTCTACCCTAGCTGGCGTAATGCCAATTTCTGCCAGTTCAGCTTTACTCCACTTACGGAATATCTGTCTAGGGTGCTGAACACCATTTACTGTTACTTCTTTTGGTGTCCGGATGACACCTAATGTATCACTGTGCCACATAATTACCTCGCATTTGAGTATTTGAATTTCATATCATCGAGCCGTACTATACTTAAATGGCGATTCTGCTACGGCGTAAAATAGATAAGTAGCAGACGAATGATTTATATTGTAAGAATTATCCCTGAGTTTTATTCCGTTAGATACAAAATCAAGGTAAGTTCCTGTACCTTCAGCAGTATTAGCATTTGGAATTAATCTCTTAGATACTACATTGTAACTCGGTCTTTTATTATCGAATATGAGCCACTCATAGTTATGGGGTTCAATCATTTTTATAATTACCATAGCGGGGGCAAATCCGGTGTACAAAAATGGGCCGTCACCGTTGACCGAATTTCCATCAAATTTTCCAACCTTTGAGTATCCTTCGACCTCATGGAAGCAATAAATAATAATATCCTCACCACTTGCATTAACTGGATTTGAATTTCCTAATGTAATCACAGAAGAACTTGGTGTCGTATCGTTCCATCTAGTAGAAGATGTCGCCTCAGCAGAAGTTGAATTTATAGATAGATACTTTGTATTTCCTATTGGCTGCGCATAAGTTTGCCAATCGTGGTCAGCATCGTAGTTGCGCAATATCGTAAATTCGGGTGCCTGTGACAAACCATGCGCTACAGTAGCACCAGATGTCACATTCCCTTGATACTGCACGATAGAAAACCCACTCCCAGTATTAGCAGACAATCTTATTGCGGGTATTGATCCAGCTAATGCTGATCCCAGATTAGAACCATCTATCTTTACACTACCAGCGGTTGGGGTTGCTCCTGCACCAGCAGAGTTATCTGCGGTTGGTGCGCCTCCGGCAAGCCAGTTCCATGATGCGTAGGTATAGGTATCTTTATTTGTATTATCCGCATTAGATGCTCTATAGATAACCGTAAACCCATCAGAATCAAATGATTGTAGGTTAGATGTTAGATTACTACCATTTGTCTGGGCATTAGTTTCATTTTGATGTAAATAATAAGTTGCCCCCCGAATAGAATCATAAGCCATTTGAGAGCCAGTGCTATTTCTATTCTTTAGCCAAACAAAGTCAGGCTTAAAACCAACACCACTTACCGCTTGAGTGCTTCCATCACCAGTATAAAGAACCGTATTAAAATTCTCACCCGGCAACTTGATCTCTGGTGTGCTTAGATTATCTGTGCATAGAGCAAGGTAGTCAGTGGGTGGCTCGTAATAGAAATCGCCTTTACCGTTACCGTCCTGATTGCCTTGCGCTGTTTTTGCACCAGCAAAACTAGAATCCTGACCAAAATTCATTGTCCATTTTTCCCTTCCCCATACATGCAATAAAGGTGCAATACCTTTGGAAGCTGTAAAATTACTGGACAAATCAAAAGCTGCATTGACAATGGTATTATTTTTATAGAAGGTACAAGTTCTTGGGGAAGCATCCATGTCATAAACAACACCAATAATATCTCCGGCAGCATAAGTTGCACCATAAGGATTAGGCGATAAAGCGCTACCATCCATAGATACAGTGCCATAATTATCATATTTCACAGTGGCAATGTCGCCAGTACCGTTGGTCGATCCGCTCCAAACCTCATTAGCATTGGTTCCTACAATACCAATACCAGTGTTTACCGTTCCAGAAGTAGAAACAAGTAGTCCTTCAAAGTACCACTTGCCTGATCCGGGAGCTATAGTTGAGGCAACAGTTCCCCAAGCATCATCCGCACCTCTTGTAAAACTTAAATTGCCATCAGACCCATCCCAGCCAGTACCGGGAACGAAAACCGCTGGATTCAAAGTACAGAAGTTATTAGTCGGAGTATCAATCATCTGGTCTGTTGCTACCAGATTAGTCGCTGTGAAATTATTGTAGTTACCGGAACTGTCGGCACCGAGTCCACCAGTGTAGTCAGAGTGGATCAAGAGTTTGGTGTTTGCGTCTGCTTCAAATGGGTTACCACGGGTTTGTGGTGTGAATGTTCCTGTGTATCTTGCTGAGTCGCTGATGCGAATCTCATCCATGTAACCTTTTATATAGTAGTTGGTTCCGGAATAAATCCCCCTTCCTATCTCTAGTGTAGTTCCGCTTATGGTGCCAGTCGTTGTCCTTGTTCCTTCAGACGCGCCGTCTATATACATTGTTACCGTAGTTCCGGACCTAACAATCGCCGTGTGATACCACTGCCCAGCCACTAGTGCCGTAGTGCTAGCGTTTATATACCCCTCATCATCCTCCCAGTGTAACTTTGGATTACCACCAACCGACATATACCATAACTTCCAGTTGTCATCTCCCGACATAATGAACCCTTCGGGATCGCCTGTGGTTCGCAAAAGATTAAACCAAAACTCTATAGTAAAGTCGCCAGTTAAATCCCAGTCAGATGAATCTGGCACACTGAGATAATCCCCAGTACCATCAAACTTCATCCTTGAGTCTGTGCTGATTGCAAGACCAGTGGATGTGTCTTCTGCCCATGTGCCTTGATTTAAGTCGGCGTTTAGAATTAGGTTGGTGTTTATATCATCCGTGAATGCGGTTGTTGGTGGAGTAAAAGTTCCTGTATACCTTGCTACAGACGATATACGGAACCCATCGAGGTAGGCATTCAGCGCATAAGCACCACCAGCGGCTCCTATTTGATAATTAGCTGATGTATTGGTCACAGACCTAAATGTTGGAGAGCCTACCGTTGTTACAGTCTGAGAAACCCCACCAACATAGATAAATGCTGTACCGGCATTCTGACCGACTGCAATATGAGTCCATGTATTTTGAGATAATGGCGTAGTGCCAGTTGTTTGGAAATATTCATTAGGATTGTACCCACTATCTAAACCACTAATGAATCTTATTGAGCCATAATTTGATCCATTACTTTGAATACAAAACTTATTTGTCTGTTTATCATTACTACCAGTTACATCTAAACTACCCATCTCCAAATTTGTTGCGCTAGTAGTTGGGTCTGTCCTTATAAAGAACCAACCCTCAAGTGTCCAAGTGGTCCCAACTGGAAAACTCGCGCCCGGTGCTGGAACACTTAAATAATCACCAGTCCCGTCAAACGCCATTGCACCCGCGCCTACCTTTGGTGCAAACCAGCGTACATCTCCGTTAGCGGTTAATGTATGATCCCCGGAACTTAAATCATCAAAGGTAGTTGTTCCATCTGTGCCATTTGTTATAAGTAATTTTGTATTGGAATCATTAGTAAAAACATCTGTAGGCGGAGTAAAATCAGCTGTATATCGAGCCGAATTTGAGATGCGAAACCCTTCCATATATCCATCTAGCCCATAAGCGCCAGTAGAGTAAGCGCCAATATAAAGTGCGCCAGCCGGATAACTATAAGTATCTGACGCACTATCAACCTCGACACCATCCAAGAACATCTTTGAGGTTCCGCTACTCCTAGATACAGCTAAGTGAAACCAAGTATCTGGCAGAACTATTTTGCTTGATACTAATTCTGGCCCACTACCACTATGATTCCAACTTGGTTTGGCATAATCCTCGACAGAAAATCTCCAAGTATCGCTGGGTGATCCCGTAGCTGCAAGTTGGTTGTAATTTCCTACAGTTGCTAGATTAAACCAACCCTCAACTGTGAAATCTCCTGTTCCCCAGCCCCAATCACTTGAGGATGCTGCGCTGATATAATCCCCAGAAGAATCAAATGCAGCAACGCTTGGCCCAACCTTCGGCCCAATCAGATGTGCATCACCATTTGCGGTGACATCATGAGGCTGTGGTCTTTGGTTGGTTGCGTCACCGTTGGCTGTTATGGTGTGTCTTGGGGCTGAATCTGCGCTGTCTGTAAATGTAGTACCACTATCAGAACCATCGCAATGGAGTAATAATTTTGTGTACTGATCTGATGTAAATTCTGTGGTTGATGGGGTAAATGCACCTACATACCTTGCTATCCCTTTAGACAATCTAATCTCATCTAGATACCCAGTAAACCCGCGAGTTGCACCACTGCCTAAATCTTGCGCTCCAATCCAAAGTGCTGTATCAACATTTGTCCATGAAACAGGAGAGGATGTATTGGTATTATCAAGCACACCATCAAGATAAACCTTTAAGCTAGTGCCAGATACTGTGTAAACAAAGGCTACCTGAGTCCAAGTATTAACAGTAATAGCGGTAGACGCTGTAACTCCACCACTGCCATCATTAGCATTGTAGATTCTTACTTTGTCAGAACCATCCCAGTTTATATTCCATCCGTGACCACCATCGTCAGCGCGATTAATTAATGCGGTACTCGCTGATTCAGTCTGAGTGCGGTAAACCCAAAACTCAACTGTCCAATCTGCGGTTGCAGTTAGATCAAAATCGCTTGAATCAGGGATGGATAGATAATCCCCAGTACCATCAAACTGAGCGGATGCGGTTCCTATCTTTTTAACGGAGGTGTCGGTATGGGTATTACCATTAGCAGTAACTGTATGCGGTTGGTGTGAGGCACTATCCGCAAAACTAGCAGCCAACTCCGTAGAGTTATATTTTTGGTAGAACCCATTGGTTCCAAAGGTAACAGCATCTTTTACATCATCGCTGTCTAGGGGTTTCCACTGGTTTGTGTCGGAATCTAGTTCGCCAAAGGTTGATGGTGCTAGGGCAGTGCCGTCTATATAGTAAAATTCTGCTAAATAACCATCAAGATATTGACCATGCGTAGTTAATCTACTTACTTCTAAATCAGATGAACCATCATTAAAATACCAGTCCATATTTTGAGCTGGGTTTGTTCTTATAGCAAAATCTGTTTCTTGTACGCCATTGACATAAATTTTCATTCTATCATCAGCAGTAGCCAATGTAGTATCAGAGTTCATAACAATATGATACCAAGCTGATGGGTCTCTAAAAAGCCTCGTTGTTCTTAACTTAGCTGATGTAGTTCCCGGATAATGCTCCATTTGCACCATATCGCTACTAAACTGAATATTAGAAAATGCCAATGTTCCATCTATAGCAGATAATGGGTTATCAGAACTAGCATCCAGACTTCGTTTATACCAAAATGATGCGGTCCATTTTTTCTTATCGCCAGCAGAGGTCATCGTCCTCGCTAAATAAGGAGAATCACCATCGTTAAACCGCAACGAATTATCAATCTCATAATCTGAGACTGCACTCGGAATTGCTGAACCGGGGAAAATCGCCATTAGGCATATATTGCAGAGTTAGTCAGCCAGACATCAGTACCATCGCTGAAATAACTCAGCAAGTAAGTTCCTGCTGTAGAGACTGTAGTTGCAAGGTTTGCATCGCCTTTGGAGTTGGCATGGAGAGATATGGTTTCTCCTCCTGAATTTATAAGTTTAATAAATCCCGATTGCCCATTAGCAATGTTGGTAAATGTGATGGTCGTCGATCCCGAAGGAGTGGTGACGAAGTTCTGCCCACCATTCATATCATAGGAACCATCATTATCTGTAACAGTCGTGGCTCTCTGTGAGCCTGTCCATGAGTTATCAGAAGTAAAATCAACAGTTAGTTCAGTGCTGTCTATGGCAAGACCACCAGCGGATTTAAGATCAGTGCTAAAAGCAGTACCCGTAAGGTCAAGACCGTCACCAGCCGTATAGGTCGTGTTGGTGTCTGGAGGAACTTGCCAAGAACAGCTATCGTCACCATCTACCCTCAGGAATTTCGTTGTTCCCGTTTCGCTAGTAGATAATATCGCTGTCCCCTCTTGAGCAAGAGTGGTTAGACCATCCAATAGATTTAACTCTGCTGCTGAAGAGGTTACAGCAGTCGTACCAGAACCATTGATACCACTGAAGTTTGTCTTCAGAACTTCCTTTATCATCCTAAGATGATCGTCACCTTCCCCAACGGGGTCACCAACTACAGGATTTGTATCTACTAGCTGGCTAATATATGTGGCTGATTCAACTGCCATAATAACCTCCTATTAAGCCGATGCTGCGGTCAGCGTTACTGTAACAGTAAGCGTATCTCCAGAAATAACCGACCTAGCAGAACTAAAGTCCACAGCACCATATAATGTTCCAGCCGTTCCTGACTTAGTATTGTTAGAAACAACAAATGCTCCAGCAATAGTGGCTGTTCCATTTATAGAATAAGTGGCTAAGTTTCCAGTGTTATCAATACTGCCAGAAGCTGCCGTACCTAAAGTCAAGGTCTGTCGAACAGATTGGGAATAAGACACATTTTCTGTCCATCCGCTATGACTTGACATGGTGTCTGCCGCTGCTATAGAACCAGCATTCTTTAGACCCACATACCAAGCGGTAATCTGCGTAGCCCCATCAAATGTAGACGATAGCACATGATTAAGCCCCACAGTAACCACAAGGTTCTTTCTTTTTTCTCGCCATTTTTCAGCCCCACTTGAGTCGTAGCAAACTACTTCCCAAATATTAGTAAGGCCAAGATTCATCTTTTGGTCTTCTTTCATCTTTAAGCCTCCCGAGGCTTTCATTGTTGGTTTAATAATATTCAATTAGGATACTCCACTCTAGTCCAAGTTGTTGTTGGATCACTTACTTCATTCCATAAGAGTGAATCTGATAAACTAATGCCAGAAGTCACGCCTACAGTTACAGATTCAGCATGATTAATATTGGTTACAAATGTATTGTCTACAGCAAATGTAGCTGACCCAACAGCCGTATTAACATCTGTCGGAGTATAGCCTAAGCTACTAGAGAATTCTGCCTCCCCTGTAAATGTAAACCCACCTTCAGAGGCTTCCCCCATGACATTCCCAAAGGATATGACTCCAGAAGTTGCTAGAGTAGAAGCATGGATTTTACCCATGTTTGATCCTAGTGTAGCTGATACATTCTGCGTAGCATTATTCGATGTTGTGTAACCAACACTAGAGGCATAAGTAGACGTATTTGCTTTTGCGGGGGTATCCCAATCTATACCTATATTACTCCATAGGATTGGAGAGGTAGCCTCAGACCACTTTATAGGGGCTGCCACTATACATACCCACTGGTATTCATAACCCTGAGTGCAGACCCAGAGTGCCTGTCCTTAGCGTCCTGGTCCTGTAGGTTATCAACAGCCTGCTGGAAACCTTGGGCCCACAAACCAACCCTCTCGTCGTTCATTATGAACGGCTCTGCTTCCATTAGAGCCCCATACAAATAGATGTCTGGATTGTCCGTAAGCATCGCCTCTGTTGTGTTCGAGTCTGAAAGTGCTGATATTTTTTTATAAAACAGCATCTCTAGGGTTAGAGCAGAGTCTGGTATCGGCCCCAACTGGATCTCGTCCGCTACGATTGTGTAAAATTGCGGAGTAGCTGTTTGAGTACTTCCATAAAGCCTGTCATATATCTCAGGAGATACGTACTGTACTGGGGTGATGGGACTTGTATTAACCTGGAAGTTCCTCATCTGTATGTAACCTGTAGGCAGGGCGTAATTCCTTTGCCCCGCTACGGTACTGGCCGTGTACTTACCCTCCATGAGGCGAATCCTTAATACCCTGTTCATCCTGGCCTCGGCCAAAGAGATAAACTCAGGTATTCGATCTGTTAGATCATCCCTGTCCAGCCAGTTAGCTACGGCTGTTCTAAGTTCAGCATAAGTTCCTATTGCCATGTTCTATATTCCGGTGGCATCGAGTGGCCCTTCCAGTCAGGCGGAGGAGGGGTTAGGTATGAGAAATCATTAGGCGCTTTTAGGAACCCGTAGCGTTTACCGTAGTGAGGTATAACCTTACCCAGAGGGAATCTGCCAGCAAATTTCAAGAGTGGGCATGTCTCTGGCAACCACACATCTATCCCCTTACCACGGGCAAATCCCAGTAAGTATTCTACGTTTGGCCGTTCGTCCATATACTCGTCTGCATGGCCCCAACCGCCTTGTCCTATAAGATCAACCCCCCACAAGGCTATCCGTTCATATCCTTCGTATATGGCAAGCCCGAGCATATACGCGATAGAGGAGTTGTAGTAGTCCCCCACAAGAGCAGACACATCATCGAGCGGATATGCCGTAGCGTTAGGTATTTCGTCGTAAGCCTGCTGCATGTACAGAGGAACGTCTAAGTTCCGCAACCTGTCCAGGTAGTCGGGCTGGTAAAAGGAAGGGATCGCTTCTTTTATACACTCCAGCGGGTGAACGTCGAATAACCTATCAAAGTAAGGATACCTACCATTATCCCACGGTAGACCCCATGTTTCCCATTCTGGATCTTCGTATGGAGCATCGTCATGGGTTGACGGCGATAACCCTACTATAGCGACTTGTTTCATCTAGTTAGTTCGGAAACGTAAACAGTACCGCCAGTACTTACCTGTATGGCGGCAACCTTTTCGCCTGGATTTATTCTGTATGTAGTAGGCCAATCCTTTTTGTGAAACACGCCATTGGTGGCCGTTGCTGTAGGTGCCGCCGCAAATGTTATATAAACATCTTGAGTGGCTACGATTGAAACCGCATAAGTCTGTGCGCCTATAGCACTACTCGTAGCAGCAGAAGTACCGCTAGATGTAATGGTCTGAGTCGCTCCAGCCGGACGGTAAAGATCTGATTCTAAATGAGCCATGTCCTATCCTCTATAGAGTTGTTGGTGCTACTTTGAAATACTTGTAATCAGGGTCGTTCAGATAAGCAGCCAACAGTTTAGTGTCTTTGGCGACCGCCCCGTTCGAGTCCTTCATCCATTTTTCCCACACAGTTATGGGAATTGAAGCGGTATGATGCCACTCACCTCTCTTACCAAGAGTAAGTTTGTCTCCGTAAGAGTTGTACCTAGCCTTGTTGTCTTCGAGTATTGGAGAAGCGTCTTGAGTTGTTTTGAATCTAAACTTGTTATCTGTCTGGTCGAACTGCATCTCCGTACTACGTGCGCCATCACTCTCAACAATAAATTTGTCAGACATAGCCTATTTTCCCTACTTTAGGAGCGCCGTCAGACGGATCAGCATCAATATACGCCTTCCTTAACCACCCCGCAGCATCGGTAGGCTCCTTTGGTTTAACTGGTTTAGACGCAGTCTTTTGGGATTTAATCATCTTAGAGGCTGCGTTAGATAGTTCCTTGTCGTTGAATTTCATAGTAAGTTGGGGGCGAGTTTCCCCGCCCCCTTCCTTATTAGCTTACAGATGCTAGAATAGCACTGGCCTTTTCGTTTTTAGAAACGAGGCCGTACTCTGCAACGAGCAACTGTTTGACTGAGTCGCCTGTTTTTGCAAGGTCAACTGTCTGGAAAGGACGTAACCAAGCCATAGCCCAGTAATCCATATCCAGGAAGAAGACGTTTGCAGCAACAGAACCAGGACCGTCTTTGGCTAAGTTACGGTCTGGAACAATACGGAACGTCCCAAAATCCGAAACATAGACATCGACAGCCGCCACGACCGAGGCCGGGGCTGCCTTGTTAGCAGCGGTACGCAACTCAGACACTGTTTGTGACAGGCCGGAGATGGTCTGCTTTACGGCAGACGGAACAAGCATCATGTCAGGACTACCACCAGCATCGTAGCATTCCTTAATGGTAGCTTTGATGTTTGCTTCGGTGATAGCAGCCGTGGATGAGTTTTGGACCATAGCCGTAGTACCAAGACTACCAGCAGCAGGAGAACCACCAGAACCGCCTGCAACGTGGGCCGTATTGATCCACGCAGGGATACCTGCGGTTGCTCTTGCTTCCGTTGCATCGCCAGCGGCACGAATGATGTTCTGAGTGAGCATGGATTCCATGTCTCTCTTCATACGCTTGCCGTTTTTAGCCAACTGGTAAGCCTGATGCTTGCCATGCCCGGCATAGTTCATTACCTGATCTGTACCGGAGGTTTGATTTACGTACTGACTTATCTGGCAGTAATTTCCAAGTCGCGTAGGAAGAACCCTTGCAGTAGCAGCGATATTATCGTCGCCCTCAATCTTTCTGTTAGCAGCGCCAGCAGAAATCGAGTCTACTTGCCATTCAAAGAATGTGTTGTCGGCGGTTGTTTTAGAACAACCGGACATAAAGGGTGTATCCATAGGCGCGATGTTGTAGATCACGTCAGATAAATCTTCACGTATTGCCACTGACGAATAAGTCAGTGAAGTGTTACTAGCAATAGCCATAGATTTATCTCCCTATTAGGAATTAAACATATCTTCCAGCAAAGAAGCAGCGTCATCGACGTGCCCCGACTGCTGGAGACGCTTCATTTTTTGTTTACGTTGGGAGCGGGTAGAATCAGATCCACGAACACCAGTACCTGCCCGTACTACACGGGGCTTGTTCTTTAGTTTTTTCGCCTTCACGTCGGAGTTACTCAACGCATCGTACTTACTAGCTTTAAGTAATACCAGTATAGAACGATGGTCTACCAAACCTTTGATCTCTTCGGCTGTAAAGCCCTGGTTTAGAGCGTACTCTTTGACCTGTTTTGCGATCTTTGGTTTTTTCTGGGAATCACCCCATTCCGGTAGTTTGCCCACCAAAGCAGCCGTTTCTGATGCGACGGCTTCCTTGTGTAGCTTCCTGTTCTCCTCCATCTGGCGCTGCTGAACCATCTGCTGATTCTGTTGCATCTGCTGCAACTTTTCCTGCTTATCCCTGAACTCTTCCTTCTTGGTAACAAACTCGATAGGGTCTTCGTTTTTAAGCTGCTCCCAGTTAATGTTAGCGAACTCGTCTAAAGACTGCATAGAGTTTTCAAGTAAAGATTGGAGTGCTTGAACGTATTGAACACGCTCTGTCTGTATCTGATCTACTTCGGATTGATATTGGTTTTTTAGTCCCTCTATTTCCTTACGCTGTTCAGACACTTCCTGCGTTTTTTTGGTATAGTCCGACTGACGCGAATACCCTTTCATCAGTTCGTCGAGGGTTACCTCCTGCTCTTCGCCATTAACATTAACGGCGTACAAGAGATCCTCGCCTTCTGGGGCACGGTTGTCGGTGTCTTCAGAGTCTTCCTCCTCCTCGGATTCTTCCTCCTCGACGTCCTCTTCCAATGAATCGCCTTCCTCTACGGGTTGAGACTCTTCCTCTTCTGTAGCTTCGACCTCTTCCTGTTCTGGTGCTTCCTCTTCGGAGTCCAGTAGTTTCAGTAGGGCCTCTTGCGCTTCCACTAAACTACCATCGGTAGTTATCGGTTGCTGTGTTTGCGGGGCTGATTGCGTTTCCGCCATTTTACGTCCTCCTTACAGTTGGTATTCTTGGAACTTCTTGGTCATTTCCCCTGTCTCTACGATAGAGGTTAAATGCACCTTGATGTTTGCCAAGAGTCTTAGAGATAGCCAGCATTGTTCTCTGGCATCTACATCACGAACACTCGTTGTATTCCAAGTGCTCATAATACTTTCTTCTAACGTGTCAAAAGCCTCGTTAAATAGCTTGTCTTTGAGGAGGCGTTTAGCGTGCTCCTCTCTCGCCTGATCCATTATTGTCTTCCTATAGCAACTGCCCTATCCTGCTGGGCCTCCAAGTTTAGTTCCGCGCTTTTTAATCGAGCCTCTACCTGATCGTTTTGAGCGTCTAGTTGAAGTTTTTGTGCTTTTATTTGTATGTCAGCCGCTTTTATGTCTAGCTCCTTATTTTTCAGCTCTACTTCCGCCTGAGCAATCTGATCCTCAGGTGACGGTCCCGGCGGAGGAACACTGTCCGGGTCTGTCAGGAAATCTTGGACGTCTGGGAAACCCATGTTCTTTATGAGTTCAGCGCCCATGTTGTACATATTCTTTTGTGAGACAATCTGTAGACCACCTGCCATGCTTTCTGAGGCAAACTGAATCATTGCGCTCAAGTGCATAAGCTGCTGATCTCTGTTACCGTTACCAAGACCAACAGAAACCGTGCAGTCGAGCCCAGGTCTCCAAGTGTTTGGACGAACAGGAAGCCACTCACCGCGTAACTCTATAACGGTCTCTGTGTCTTGGTGGGTCTGTAGTAGGCTGTATATCGTCCTCATCAACTCCTTAACGCCAGTCTCTGCAAAGTTACGGGCTATAAGTTCTACCCTAGACTGGGCCGCTGTCATAACAGCGTTCACGGCTGTGGCTGTAGTATGGGACGTTAAAGCGTTTTCGTTTAGCCCTTGTGAATACTTGTTTACACCCGCTCGGGACTCCCTTACACCGTCCAGGTACTCAAGCATTTCAAACGAATAGTTTTCTAATGGCGGTGTGGCTAACGGCATTACAGCGTTAGGTGACTTAACCCTTACTACCCCGCCCGGTCTCTGGGTAAGCAAGTCGTCTAGATTCGCTTGACCCTCAAGAACCGCGTACCTGCCAAAGTTCTGGTTATACATGTTGTCCATGAGATTACGCATGAGAACGCTCTTCATGGTCTGTAGTGACATGACAAGGTCGGCCACGGACAATCCAAAGAATTTGTGCGGTATGTTTATAGGGGTTATAGAAACGAACGGTATATAGTCAACTGGCTCGTTCTCTAATACGTAGTCTCCAACAACACACACCTTGCGTAGTTCTGCTATCCCATCACCGTCGTAGTCTGTCCTAAGATAGTTTTCGTGAAGCCAGTAAGTCTGCAGAGCCTCTTCCGTAGCATTTTCAGCACCCCAGTAACGCTGCGCGGTGTTGTCAAACTCGTACCTCGAAAGCCTTTCGCCAGAAAACTCGGCCATATCAGTATCTGCAGCGCCTAAGTCCTCTGGATCTATATCGCTGCCGTACATCTCCCTTATATCGGAAAGAGTCTTTTTGACACGGTGACATACGAACACAGAATCCGCTATCGTCTTTGATTCCCGTGCGATAAGGAACTCGTCCGGTGGTACGTTCTCAACGCGGACCTGACCCCTTATTATTGTCCTCTTTATAACAATGTCGTGACCGTTCTCTACCGTTATGCCACCAACACCGTTGTCCTGCTCGAGTTTGTTCTCTGTGTGCTCGAGAACTTCGACACTCTCGTCAGAGATCAAAGCGTTCAGTTCGTCGTCTGTTAAACCAAAGTATTCTTCCCGCTCCTCAGTCTCGTTCTCATCCCACCATACTTTGACGATACCGTTCTTTTGGAGGAGGGCGTCAGTGAACCAGGAGTACAGGATAGACCACCCAGGATTCATTTTCGTGAATACGTAGTTCACATAATCCGTAGCCTGCTGAGCCATCTGCGTATCTTCTGGCCCGACGGGGGTGAACTTAACCATCTCATCACCACCAGCAAATACCCTCATAAGGGACGGCTTTATCCATTCCACTGTGTCCTGTACAGTAGAATCTACGTACTGACTACGGCCCTCTATCTCGTTACCGAGGGGTAGGCCATAGTAGTACTTCATGGCCTCTTTACGTTGCGTGGATAGTTCGTCTCCGTAACCTAAGGAGTCGGTTATTTCAGCCCGTATACGCGCTAGTAATTCGCCTTCTGTTATCTTTTGTTTTGCCACTAAGTTTCGTCCTTATCCTTCGGTTCTTTGAATATCTCGTTAGCGATCAGTGCGCCACTACCCGTCATAGCTATGGGGCCTATAGAGTAGATAGCAGGTATCTCCCCACGCATCCACTTCTTAAACCACATGTCTGGCTTCATGCCAGTAGCCCCCGCGTTAAACTTTATACGCTCTTCTAAAAGTTCCAGAAAGGGCCGTACGTCCGTTACACCTGTCTCACCGCCAACCCAGGTAGCGGACTGGTACATAGCCGGAGGAACGCCCAAATCAGCGGCCATTTCCTGCTGCGGTATCTCAGCGTACCTGTACTGCTGTGGGTCAAATCCCTTGACAGGCAAGCCTTTTTCACCAAGCAGTAGTTTTAAGTTATGCGTGTCTACCGTCAGTGGGTATAAGTTACCAAGTAGGTTTTCGTTGAACCTAGTAGTTTTAGGCCTAGTACCGTACCCACCAAAGTACATAGATCCGGGCGACAGGTCAGTTGCGCCCATAACATCCTGCATCGTATTCGTATGAGTGCCTTGCATAATCCCAGGTATTCCTGCAAACGAAACAGATTCCCCGGACTTCCGTGCTTTAGCCATACGCGAGAAAACCTCCATAGCAATATGGATATCTCGGTTGATAGGCGTCTGAGAACTAGCGGCAGCAACTAACCCCATGAACTTAGCAAACTGATTGTTCCCTAACTCAGACCCAAACTCCTCTATAAACCTAAGTCTTAGAGGCTCTGTGTTGTACCAGGAAAGGCCCCCAGCCTGAGCACCCCTGTCGAATGCCTCTCGAATCCTAGCAACATTTTCAGGCCTACTAACAAACTCCCATTTCTTCTCGTACTTCTTTATCAACTCGGGCTTCTTATGTATGTCGTGAGGTATTGCAAACTGAGGGTAGTCCCTAAAGGGTTGCCTAAGATCGAACAGTTCACTTTCGTATTGTGGAAATAAGGGTCGATCCCCTCTCTGATACGTTAGAACGCCGGGAGGGTTGTAATACCTCTGGTCCAGAGTATTCTCTGGAAAGAATCTACCCCCTGTCAGTTCGTCCGGGGTGTAGTACTCTACGTTTCCCTTCAAATAGACTGTATTACCCTCCGCAATAGCAAAGTCGGCACTCTTTACAGGCATTCCGTTAGTGCGGTCTATAAACATGTTCCCAGCGTGTGGGTTCATCGAAACCTCAACGTCTGCAGAGTTCTTTATACGCGTCATTGACGCTGGACTCATGTGAGAGACATTACCCACCACAGCGGCTGCCTTGGACTTGGATTTACCCTGGGCTATAGCAATCCGAGTGGGTTGGTGCACCATGAACTCGATGTCAGTTAAAGGAACGGCATTGCTATGACCTATATGCTGTCCTATACGGTTCACGCCCTGCGTAGACTCGTCCCATATATGTATCGCCTGCAGTCTTTGCCCCTTACCGGACTGGTCCGTAGCTTCCAGATTCAATCTAACGGCTGCTCGCGTCCCTTCAGGTACGTTCGTGTACCCCCACGACATAGGTCTTCCTGTAGTGGTAACAGCGTCCAGATTTCCCCACCTAGCAGAATCAATATCGCTATACTTATTCTTCTTGTTCGATTTCCTCGTTAACTTGGTAGCTTTACTGACACTACCAGGAAGAAACAGCGTAGGGGCTATTGAGAGGAGATCTGCGGTGTCTTTTGGTATGTCTGCATCCAACTGTAGCTGGTCAGAGATAGGCTCCTCTACAAGGGCTTCTATGGCCCCTGAGATAGGAGAGAACCCTATACTCGCCAAACCAGAGGCCTTCCTACCTATCCATTTTGCGGCGTCATAGAACGGAGGCTCTGGTACAGCGGATTCTTCTTGTATAACAGACGGCTCTTCCTCAAGTAGGCCAACACCATGCGCTATGTGCTCACCTACTCTTGGACCTATGTTCAATAACCGTTGATACGGCGGTTTTACAGGGCCTAGATATGTTTTGTTATACGATTCCATAGTTCTGGTACTTTAGTTCTCCTGTCCATGTCGGGTCCTTGCCAGACACGGCAAACCTGGACGCCATAGCCGCGTAGCGCGTAGCGCTCATAAGATCGTCGTGGAAAGGGACTATTTTCCCGTCCTTACGGTGGTACATACGAAATTCCTGCCACCAATCGCCTAAAGTGGCGAAAACATGGAACTTATCGTTTTCCATCTTCTGAAGTAGGGCCATGATCCCCTCTTCTACGGAGTTACCACCCTTCTTCTGCCCTAGAGCAGGAGGGTTCTCGAAATGAAAAGCAAGCATATTGCATCCCAACTGCCTGTACTGCTCAGCCAAGCCGGGATTACCCATAGAGTCTCGTCTATTGCCGTCATGGGGCCAAGATATGGGGATAAATGCAGGTCTAGTCCGTATAATACTCGCATGGACGGAGGGTGAGGCCTTTGCCTGCCTATAACAGTCGTAAACATACCACTCGTCCTCGTCCCTATCAAAAGCCATCCAAACGCAGGCAGTCGGGTGGTCAAAACCAAAGTCTATCCCACATATACGGGGCCAATGGTCCGGTATTGCTATCGGGTCTATCATTATCTTCTCTTCACTGATGGGAAATACCAGTCCTGAGCCGATAGAGGGCCTTCCGTAGCGCCTCATTTCCCTCTCGTGAGGAGAATAACTGGACAGTATCTGCTCCATCACCACCTCGTTGAGGTGTCCTCGCTCGCCTTTCATGGACATAACACGCTCTGAAGCGTCGTCCCATGTCGCGTTATTGAGCGATTGTCCCGGCATGAGGTTGTTCATAAAGGACGCGACCGTTTCCGTCATACCGTTTTCAGGGGTAAATGTCATATAGACCATACCCTTACGATCTAATGTTCGAGTAACGGCTTGACTATAAATATCTCTTGATGGTTCTTCGTCTAACCATATACAATCCACACTACGTCCCTGCCACTTCTCAACACCCATTTCGTAGGCCTTGAAGAATAAAGAAGAGTTCCCGCCGCTAACGTGCCTGATTAGGGCGACCGATTTGGCGTTAGGGACCCCTGGCTTCCGTTCGGTCTTTATTATGTACTTTTTCGGGACAGTCCCGGACCCGAAAGCCTCTGGATCGTCTGGGGAACCCAATAGTTCAAATTGAACGATGTCCCTGGTAGTCTCGTTAGAAACACCACCAGCCCATGCGACTATGGGTTGTGTGTAACGCCTACCCTTCCACCAGGGCGGATACAACCCGGTCAGGTGGTATGACATTTCCGCACTACCACAGTAGGATTTACCTATTCTGTTGGCTGCCATTAACAGCCTTTGATTACAGGTAGAGCCTGTTTCGTGAAAAGCTAGCTGGTAGGGGTACGGGTCATAGTTATCGACCCTGTTGTATCGTTCCCGCTGACGCAGTTCTCTAGCTATATCAACTGCTTTTTCGAGATCCGCTCTTGTAGCCACTTGCATACGCGGCCCTCATTTGACGCTTTGCTGCTTCTTTGGATTTATAACACTTGCCGGACTTTCCCCATTTCCAGCCCTTGCCTCCGCCTTTCAGAGTACACTGTTGTAGTGGCATTACTTATACCCTAGAGCCTCATGTCTTTTCTTAGCCGCTCGTAGAATCTGACCGTTCCACACGGAGAGGTTTTCCGGCTTTAGCTGCTCCAGCCAGAAGGTCAGTATGTTTACAGCTGCCTTATCCTTATCCCGTTTCGCTGCCAGCAGCTTGTCTACAGCGCTTTTACGCATTTTTTTTAGTTGGTCCTTGGCTATCTTCTTGTATTCAGGGCTGGACGCCGTTTCTAACTGGTCGTGATAGGCCAAGGCCTCGTCTATTTGGATTCCCAGGCGACTACCAACCCCAGGCTGTCTGAGGAAGCTATAGGCCGCTCGGAACTCTCTAGGCATAAACTCTGAGTTCAGGACAAGAATGGAAGCGTCGTGGAAAGCCTCGTGGTGCATCCTGTCGCGTTTTTCCTTTAGAGATCCCACCCCCATGTTAGAAGATACTTGATAGGATTTACCCTTTCTCACTAACTGACCAGGAACTACGCTCACAGCCTCTTTAGTGTTATTTCCCCACATTTTCTCGGAAAGGTTGGTAGGCTCGTCCATATACACAGCACCGACATTACTCGGGCCGTGGTATTCAAGAACTCCCGTGTATTTGGACGGGTCCCGGTACAAGTTCGAGTACCTAGCCACTCCTTTAGGGTCTAGCGTAACTCTATATTCGGTGTCTGCTAGCTCCCACAAGGGAGGGCGCTTGTCAGGACTTCGTACGGACTCCATCAGTTCACCAGTTCTGGGACTGCTTCTGGCTCTGAAGAGCCTGTGAGAGCCTCTAACTCCCTCCTCAACTCGTCCGTGCTCATATCACTGTGCGATATAGACTGTTCTATCCTTTCCGCTGGCTTGTAGCCTGCCCTGTCTAGTATGTCCTTTATAGCGCCTAGTTTGACCGCTTCGCTTATCGCTTCCGTGGATAGGGTCTTCAGGTTCGACAAAGCGCCAGGAACAGAGTCCTGAAGCATCTTCTTGGTACGCTCCTCTATCTCCTTAGCGAACTGTTCCTTGAGTTTATAGCCCTGCTGCTTGGCTACCTTCTCGGAATACCCTGCCTTGACAGCGGCTTTTGCCGCGTTGCCGGACATGCAGTACTCTTCTATGAAAGCGTCTTGTTTTATGGTTCTCATTCCCACCCTTCTCCTAGTGTTCCGTCCAACATGCCCATTTCTGCCTGATCCGCCAGCGTACGCATCCTCTGCGGGTTCTGCCTTAGCTCTTCTGCCTCGTCCAGTATGCTCTCCAGGTAGGCTGCGTATGTGTCCGTTACGCCTGCTTTCTGTGCTTGCTTGGCGTCCTCATACCCAATCATCTGGGCCGCAAAGTTCTTTTTGTTAGGGGCGAATTTTAGAAATCCCAGATTGTAGGTATTCTCTAGCGCTTTATGGAAGTCCTGGAACCCGGTGGTTGCCGTAGTCGTCGGGTCAGAGGACTGGGCCACACCCAGCACACCCAGAGGGCCTAGGATAGCCTTCTGGTCATCTGTAAGGTCCATGAACCCAGGAAGTTTCCCGGTCTCTGCGTAACTCTGGGAGAAGTTAAACCCGGGCAGGTTTAGGTCCAACGCTCCTAGCAGGTCTGAAAACCCAGGAACCTTATCCTCGTCCATTTATGCAAGCAGTCCTGGAGGTGGTGCCATCACAGGCTCACCAGCCGGGCCGTCCTGTGGCATTCCCATCTCTTGGTCCATCTCCTGCAGAGCAGCCACAAGCTGGGCTTTCTCTGACTCTATCTCCTCAAGCCTTCCTACAATAGCATCACGCATTCCTGGAGCGGCTCCAGCGGCAAGATCCGGTGGGGGCATGGGAGGCATGGGTGGGGGTATATCAGGTCCCATACCCATTCCCATACCAGCGTCCATAGGCGGTATGTCTGGTGGTACACCCATCCCTGGTGCCATTTCTGGCGGATATGGTAAAGGTTCTCCGTTTGGTCCTACTGGCATCTTATTTTCTCCTGCTTTTTTTCTGTGCTGCTGCTTCTAGCTTCTTTATAAGGGGGTCTAGCGGATTTGCAGGCGTTCTAAGCGTTTTTATGAGTTTCCTTCTCCTCACCATCATTGTTTCGTTTGACATAGCTATCTCCTCCAATAACGTCTACAACTCCTATATAGGGTGACTCCGATTCCGCTGTATAAGCGGTTACAACTCCCTCATTAGGACGTAAGTATGTAAGTGCTTGATATTCAAGCGTTTTATAGTGAATGCTTTTCCCCCCCACTGGTGAGTGTGGATAATATCGAGATTAAGACAAAGCCCGCCTGGGGGTGCCCCGGTACTGTTGCGTCACCGCAACACTCGTGTGTTGTATCCACGCCACATGTTGCGTCCGCGCCACAGTGGATAACTTGCCGGGCCCAGACTTATCCACAGGGCTGTATTAGTAATCGCTAATACGCTGATATTCGCATATCATTATACGCTAATATGCTTATTGTGGATAACCAGTTGTGGACCAATTGCCTGTGGACAAATGCAACCACACTTGGGCTGTGGGATCTACCAGCTGGGAGCCGTGTGGGTGTGCCTGCAGGATATGATCCAGGCTCAAGCACGTTGTCGCTACCAGACATGCCGTGTCGCAAATAGGATCGCTCCCTGGTGAACGCTGCAGGCCTTATAGCTACTCCCTGGTAGGTCCATATTGGACCAATACATGAATAGGGTATTTCAGTGGTTTCCGGGGCGGGCTCATGTACTGAGCTTGTATTTGTGTAGAATCCGTATTGCCGTACATAAGTACGGTGCAACCAGTCTATTCAAAAGGAACTAAGACTATGCAAACAGCAACTAAAGCAGTCGAGCGTAAGGCTCACGAGATAGCTACCGAAGCCAGTAAAGGTATGAACGTAGCTAAGAAGCTAATCAACAATCGGTATGGTCGGCGACCAGGGCGTCGTATGACTAAGGTCAACCAGGAAAGACTACTGGCGGACTTCAATGCCTCCCACGCTGCAATGTGGACCCACTGCCTGGAACTAGTCCAGGTGATCAATGGCGTAGACAGCTACGTAGGTAAGTTGATGAAGCAGTACCTGGAAGGCGACGAATGATGTACGCCGAACAACTCAATACGTTACTCCACTCCCTGGGCCAGCTTACAGTATCGCTGGACCACTACAGGGATAAGGCTGATCAGTACGCGACATTGGATAAGATCGAGAAACTGGCCAAGCAGCACAAGGCACAGTTACGTGAAGGTCTACTGTCGAGTGCTGGCTCAGTAGTAATGGGCCAGGACTACGCGCTTACGGTCGCTGCTCGAGACTCACGCCCGGTTAAGTGGGCCGAAGTCTGTAAAGAGATCAAGCGCGATGTACCGACGCATGTCTACAACCACGCGGTCGAACGATGGACCACACCTAATCAGTACGTGACCATTTCGATCACTCGCAAACAACCTTATCTAAAGCAAGCATCACGCTAACCAGGACGGGGCACGTCAGTCTAATAAACGGTGCCCCTTTTTATATGAAACAAGCTAGATCCCAAGAATCATTAGTTCGAGCAGCCAGGGACCTTAGGTCCGCACGGCTAGACCTTTCATGTCCGACTACCAATGTCAGAGTCAGTAAAGATCTGCAGCACCTATTCGTCGGCGAGCATAAAGGTCGATTCACTGACCACGCGTTTAAGCAAATGTGCTCTCATCTGAAGGTGCCTCACGAGTACGCGATACGCTGCCGTGATGGTGAGTACAACTGGCGCGAAAACGCTACGGAAACACTGTCCAGGGCGCCTTTTATGGCCGACCAGATGAACAACTGGCTCGAGCACCCAGTGCGTGACTCGAGACGCTTAGTTCGAGGTATCGCCGACGACAACACGGGCAACATAGACTGGCGTGCTTACCTGAGTAATCAGTACTTCCCGCTCGACTCTTACGACCTGTTAATCAGAGTGCTCCAGGCATGTGAAGAGGTCGAGCACATTGTCGGTCGCGTAATGTGGGCCAGTGGCGATATCAACCAGGACAGCATGGCGGTCAAGCTAGTGTTCCCTGGTACACGTAAAACAGTCCGCAGCCGTCGTGAAGGTGACGTCGTACAGTGGGGCCTTTTCATTTCTAATAACGAAGTAGGCCTGGGTAAGTGGAAGATCCACGGGTTCGTCGAGTTCCTGGTGTGTACCAACGGCATGATCAGTTCCAGGACGTTGACTGACCAGGACGGCCAGAAACTCACAACCGACCATGTCCACCGGGGTAAGGCTTTGCCCCTGGCGCTCGAGGACGGCATACAGTGGTCGGACAACGTGTACGCTGCAGCTAACGAGCTCCAGCTAGAAATGGTGTCCAACACATGCGCTCACATAATGAACCCGGCTAACCTGCAGACCGAAGTCGCCATGTTCAATAGCGCGTCGCAGTCTGTCGAGATCCGTGTCCCGGACGTGGCGATTAAACGTCTCGCGCAACGCGAAGCGCATGTCGGTCTAACCGAGTTTGAAGAGCGCGCTATTCTCAATCGTCTCTTCACGTCTCGCGACATGTCGAAGTTCGGACTGGCCCAGGCTATCTGCTCCCAGGAAGTCGCAAGTGGTTTGGACTACGCTCGAGCAACCCAGTTCGAGCAGCTGGCCTATAACGTAGCTGCCATGCCCGGTGCCCAATGGGAGCCGATCGCTCGAGCAGCGTAACGTGCATGGCTTATCTGCTTTACTTCACTGGGTACTGGTCGCACTCGCTATTGCTATGCTGCTGGTCGGAGGTTTCGTCTGGCTGCTCGTATGGCTCTTCAAGGTGCTAGTGCCCGATAAAGATTAAGCGCGAAGCCAGGGCGCGCAAATGTCCTGGCCCTCCCATTCAAGCGCCCTCCGGGGCGCTTTTTTTTTGCCGGCTGCAGTGTCAGATCCTGCTGCTGTCCTGGACAGATCCAGGGCGACCCTGGCACTCGAGACGGCATGCTCGAGGCCGTGTAAGGCCGGTGACGGCCTTCAAAAGTAACCCTGGGCCATTGGGTTACCCCCTACGATAAAAGCGCGTAGCGGCGATTCTACGCGGTTGCATAGTAACCCAGTATTGTACAAGGTATTTGTGGATAAGTCGGGATCGCATTTTTTATCCACAGGCATATTAGTATTTCCTTATATAGTTATATTAGCGGTGGCTTATATTAGGATCTGATTATACTGTGGATAACTTTTTTCGGATCTGAACCTGTGGATAACTTTGTTGCAAAAAAGCAACACTAGATTTTGTAATGTTGTTTTTTCGCCACAGAATTTCCGGTTCCCTCTATACCCGTCTACTACTCAAAAATAGGGCCATGTCACGAGAGCAAAAAATAGCCCATGTCACGACTAGCTTATTTCGTCTTCATACTGCCAGCCTCGTTGATTTTTCCTGGTGTAATCCTTATCGGATTTATGTGTTTGACCTCGGTTCTTGTTGTTCTTGGCTACCAAGTTTCTCACCCTTTTCTTGGCTCTTCGCAGCTTAGCCTCTTGTCGATACTCCATAAGTGTCTTTTTGACCCCCTCTGTGAAGGGGGCCTCCTATATATCTTGGTACTCTCGCTCAGTATCCTGGCGCAGTGTTATGACAGCCTCTAGGCCCTGCGGTACCTTCCCTTCACGTTAACCCAGGTTTATCCTCGGGGTCATGCAGTTGAGCGTGAGTAGCACCTTTCCAACTTGATCCATCCAGCGCCAAGGATGATATTGACTGTCAAGAAACAGGTACTCCTATAACTATACCAATAGAGTGTAACTACTTGATATTACAGTGATAAAGGTGATCTTAGTAATGGAGAGCGTTTCCTATCCATAAGTAATACCTTATACTCTGTAAACAGTCTACTGAGTAATGGAGGACACAAGGAATATAACATCGTTTGTTACTTGGCGTAACTATAATAATTAGCCTTATACTTCAAGGCTTTAAGTGTGATTGGTTTATATATAGGGAGGTTGTTTATGGCAAATCGAAGGAAAAGTCGGGCTTGGCGTATCTTGAACAAGATCTATGTTCTCGAGAAGAAGGCCAAGTATGAATACACTAAGACTGGTTCTGTTCCTAAGGAGACTCTGTTGAATCGTTGTCTCAACCACATCCAGACTCTTCAAAATCTTACCAGTGTCACTGCTAGCACTCGTCAGGCTGTTCTACGTAAGGCTTGGAAGGCCTATTTGGGCCTAACTGAAATAAATTTCCCTGAAAGGATTGACTACGACGCACGTCGTGAAGTATCCTTAGAAACTCTTGGTGAAGACTATATTACCATTGAACATGAACTACCAGACCTTAGAAGAGGCCGCCTTGGTTATGCTCAGCAGCGTTTGGGTCAGACTTTCGCCCTTTCCGGTAAACCCCCTACCCAACCTTGGGGGGACCAGTACTGGCAACCTGAGAGGGCAAAGAAAGCTGCTCGTATGAAGAGCGAGGACTTCTGGTTTGGACGACCTGAGAAACCCAATGACATTGAAATCCTTAAAGAAGAACATATTTCGAGACCACAGGCTCGATCTGATAAAGAAAGAATGTGAAGATATTATTGACGAGGTAAGTTCTATCCAGGCTGGACAGACTGTCTCTGAGTTTGAGGACTCCATCCTCTACATTAAAGCTGCTCGACATGGTATAGACATCCAACTAGACCACTTAGACGTGTCTCTCAGACACTACTACGAGGAGGATTGATGGAAACCCTTAGCCTAGACCTTCTCGAGCCCTACCTCAAGATAGAGCAAGAACGCTCTATAAAGCCTGCCAATGAGTTCACTAAGGAGGTCTTAGACCACTACCTTGTAGGTGAGCAGGTTAAAGGGGTCGCCCTTCCCTGGGGTGATCCTTCTACATTCAGGCTCCGTGACGGAGAATGCAGCATCGTCGGGGGCATCAACTCATCGGGAAAATCGCTTGTATGTGGTCAAATCCTTCTAAAAGCGATGGAATCCGGCGAAAGGTGCCTAAGTTGTTCGCTCGAGATGAGCCCTAAGTCTCAATTGGCAAGAATGTGGAGACAAGCCTCATTAGACCGCCAACCGGACCTAGATTTTGGGCTTATGTTCAACGCATGGGCTAAAGACAGACTGTACTTCTTTGACAAGCAGGGATCTGTCGATCTGGATACCCTGATGGCTGTCATACGTTACAGCATAGACCACTACGATACCAGGATGATCCTAGTCGATTCTCTTATGACGATTGGCGGGATAGCCAATGACGACTACACCGCACAAAAGAACGTCGTGTGCAGGCTTACAGACGCATGTAGGGAGTTAGAGTGCCACATCATACTTGTATGCCACGCACGTAAGACGATGAGCGTACGGGATAAGATAGACCGCTTCAGCATTAGGGGCGCAGGCGAACTTACAGACCGCGTGGATAATGTGATTCTGCTCGGTCGCTACTACAGTGAAAACCCTGAGGACCCGGACTCGTACTTATCCATATCAAAGGCAAGACACTGGGACATGGCCGAGGCTGAGTTCGACCTGCACCTACACATGGAATCCTTGAATCTTCTCGAAAAGAACCAGACGGCATACAGAATACAGATGGACGACGAGGAACTAGACTCGTGAAGCATCGTGGGCAACAGGTTACCCTCAAAAATAAAACCACAGAAGAACTTGTTACGGTGGTAGTTGTTCTGGCCGACACCAATATGGGCTACCTAGCAGCAGACAAAAACAAGATATCTCCGCTAGTAGCACATTTTATTGACGACCGGGACTGGAACTGGTATCATCCCTCTGAATGGAAGGAATTAAGTGGCTAGAACAAAACTAACAGAGCAGTCAGTGGAAGAGATCTACATCGAACTAAGGGAGGGAACTCCTATGAAGAAGATAGCGCCAATGTTCGGTGTCTCGAGGACCTTGATCTCCAAGATAAATGCTGGTAGTCTATGGAGAAACCCATACATGACATACCCGATAAGAAATCATGGACAAGACCTGGAAGAATTTTGAACGTAGGGTAGCGGAACGCACTGGCGGTGAGAGAGTGCCCGTAGCCGATAAACGCAGCGCTCTTGACGTGCTCCATCCGTACCTGGGCATAGAGTGCAAATACAGACAGAAGATCTCAAAGTTTCTGAAGGATGCTCTCTCTCAAGCAGAGGAAGGGTCCAAGGAAGACAGCCTAATACCTACAGTTGTTCTGGGAGAGCGCTACAGCAGCAAGATGTACGCTTTTATGAACCTAGAAGATCTGGTCAGGTTATTAGAAATACTACACACTTTATCTGAAGAAAATTATGCGCCTAGAGCATGGGAATGCGATGTCCAAAACTATGGCGGTACTGACTAAGGAGAGTACAGTATGAGTGGAGAGATGTTGTGGTACGAGGGCGAAGGCGTTTACAAAGACGGTCAGCGCGTTTCGTCTCTTGATCTGTTCGAATTAGTAGATTTATTAATCCAGCATGAATACATAGTTATCCAATCAGAGCAACCTTTCAACGCAAACAAATGTAAGGAGAGTAGAGATGGCAGCAGTAAACAGACTTAAGAACGATGTAGAGAAGCGTAAAGACAGCAAATTCGTAAGGGACTGCAAGAAAGCGCAGGATCAAGCGATAATGTGCATAATGGCTAACTACGACGCAGACTCGGGCTGGTCGAGGGTTGGCGCGTGTTACCATGACGCTCTAAAAGAAGCCTTTGACAGGGTGCAGTGGGCTCTGAGACGCAAAAAAGAAACCCATGTCGCCAATCACGAAGCAAAAAAAGTAAACTGGCAGGTGTCTACCCCCGATCATATCTACGACGATAGGCACTGTTGCTAGTGGGTGTTCAAGAGATATACGAAGACTATATAGCTGTCTCCAGGTACGCTCGTTTCATACCTGAGAAGGGTCGTAGAGAGACATGGCCGGAGTCAGTAGACAGGTACATCGGTTTCTTTGAGGAAGCGACGGGCCAGGATCTTGCGATAGCCAGACAAGCAATGCGCCTGAAAGAGGTGCTGCCCTCTATGAGGGCTGTGGCTGTCGCTGGCCCAGCCTTAGCTAGAGACCATGTCGCTGGCTACAATTGCGCTTACACGGCTGTAGACCACGTCAGGGTATTCGACGAAGCCTTGTACATCATGCTATGCGGTACCGGACTTGGGTTCTCTGTCGAGCGTCAGTACATAGCCAAACTGCCAGAGATAGCCGAGGAGTTCCATAGAACAGACACGACTATAGTGGTAAGCGACTCTAAGCTGGGGTGGGCAAAGGCCCTAAAAGAGTTAGTAGGAATGCTATATTCTGGGCTAGTACCCAAGATAGACACTACCAATGTACGGCCAGCGGGTGCCCCCTTAAAAACATTTGGCGGAAGGGCGTCTGGAAGTGAGCCACTGGAACGTATGTTTAAGCACTTTATACGCATTTTTGAGAACGCTGCGGGAAGGAAGCTAACCTCCATAGAGATACACGACCTCATATGCCACGAGGGAGAGGCTGTACTAGTAGGTGGGGTCCGTAGGACCGCCCTTATAAGCCTGTCAAACCACTCTGATGAGCGCATGCGTAACGCTAAAAGCGGTCAGTGGTGGACCGAGAATCCTCAAAGGGCGTTGGCTAACAACTCTATCTGTTACACAGACCAGCCTGATGTAAGCGCCCACATGCGGGAATGGCTTTCTATATACGAGAGCCGTTCCGGGGAGAGGGGCATCTTCAACAGACAGGCCTGCACTAACATGCTCCCGACCAGAAGAGATCCTGACCACGAGTTCGGCACAAATCCCTGCAGCGAAATCGTACTGAGGAGTGCAGAATTCTGCAACTTATCAGAAGTTGTATGCCGTCCCGAGGATACCCTGCAATCATTGGAGGTAAAGGTAGGGATAGCGACTATCCTGGGCACTATACAGTCTACCCTCACAGATTTTCGCTACTTGAGGAACGTATGGAAAAAGAACTGTGACGAGGAAAGACTGCTAGGAGTTTCTCTCACGGGAATATTCGACTGCCCAGCGCTTCTTAATGCTAAGCCAGAAGAACTGGATAAGTTGAGGGGTGCTGCCGTGTCCATGAACAAGAAGTGGGCTAAGAAGCTAGGCATCCCGCCTTCTGTTGCAGTAACATGCGTTAAGCCGTCAGGGACTGTCAGTCAGCTTGCGTCCTGTAGTTCTGGAATACACCCAGCCTATAACGACTACTATCGAAGGGCTGTAAGGAACGATAAGAAGGACCCCTTAGCACAGATTATGATAGACGCAGGGGTCCCTTATGAAGAGGACAAGAGTAACAAAGAGGCCTGGGTGTTTTACTTTCCCATGAAGTCCAGTGGCCTGACCAGGAAAAGCGTAGGTCCCCTGAGGCAATTAGAGATCTGGAAGAAGTTTGCGCTGCACTGGTGTGAGCATAAGCCTAGCATGACATGCTACGTCGGAGAGTACGACTGGCCTGCTGTAGGGTCCTGGGTATGGAATGAGTTTGATATACTGAACGGCATCTCTTTTCTACCATCCGCTGACGACGACCACATCTATGAGCAAGCCCCCTACCAGGATATAAGTAAAGAAGAATATACTAATATGGTCAAGGCGATGCCCAAAGAAATAGACTTCAAGTTCAACGAGTCTATGGATAATACTATTAGTAGTCAGGAGTTAGCTTGTGCCGGGAATGTCTGTGAAATATGAACATTATGTAGTGCTGAGGACGGTGAGTAGCTTGTCGCTCAAAGTACGGGTGGAACCGCAAAATGATGAGCATGTAGCGGTGGTAAGCATTGCGTAATGGACTACAAATTTTCAGAAGAATTACGAGGACCTGACGTGCCGAAGGAGAGAAAAAGACATATGTACGAAAGCATACCCAAGAACAAGCGGTGGGATAGCAAGGAGTATAGAAAGTTTGTAGCAGAGTTACCCTGCGTGTCCTGCCATATAAAAGATGGTACAATAGTCCCACACCACTTAAAAGGACGAGGTTCACCCGTTTCCGGTGGTATGGGCTATAAAGCCAGCGACCTATTTACAATGCCCCTGTGTTTTGAGTGCCACGCTAGTATGCACAACGGGGACGTGGATCTACTAGAAGCACAGCTATACTTTATAGTGCTGACTCAGGATAAGGCGCTGCAGGCTGGAGTTTTATCAGCCGAATACCATCCGTACGGCGTGAACATATTATGATAGATGAACAATCCGCAGAAAGAGCAAGAGACTGGATGCGAGACAACGCATCCGCACACGCACAGGCTATCGCAGATAAGCTACACCTGGAAGACTTCAGGAAAGTTAAGTTCTCTTTACTATTTGGACAAGCTACTCAAGAGACGATTGCAGCGAAAGAAGCGTGGGCCTACGCACATCCTGAATACCGGGAACTACTTGAAGGTCTCAAGGCAGCACGGGAAAAAGAAGCGACGTTTAGACATAAACACACAGCAGCAGAGGCTACGATAGCAGTATGGCAAACAATGTCAGCGAACAGTCGAAAAGTGGTGTTATAATGAACCCATCCGAGGTTGCTGAGTGGCTAGACGATTACGACACTCAGCAAGGATTAGCAAACGAAGATATATCCAATCAACTTAGACGGCAAGAAGAGGAAAAGCCAATGACCGACGAGAAATTTGACAACCGTATTTCACTATGGGCTCAGGAAAAGAATCACGAGAACGGCCCGGACCTAAAAGGTAAGGGACTCGTTAACGGGAAGGAGATGGTGGTAAGCGCGTGGAAGAACACCTCCAAATCAGGTAAGAAGTACCTGGGCCTTAGGTTCGAGGAGCCCAGAGATCGTGGCGCAAGCACCAGTAACGATAACTGGGACTTCTGATGGAGATCGAGTATGGAACCAATCCTCGGACACATCATTTAGAATACCATGATGGAAGTAAGGTTTTACTAGATTTCGATCCGAAAAAACACTACTATACTGTAGAAGGAAAATACGCACCTTCCGTGACTACCATCCTGGACTCTATAGCGAAGCCTGCCCTTGTCCCGTGGGCTGCTAACGAGGGGGCTAAGTACTACGTCCAGAACTATCAGAAAACCCTTGGCAAGGACCCCTCAATGAGGCCGGAGGAGTTAGCTAAGGGTATACGCACGGCCTACAGGAGTTCTTCCGGCAAGGCCATCACTGTAGGGATGGAGGTGCATAGGTGGTGTGAAGAAGCTATCCTATGCAAGCTAGGCAGAGGTCCAGTGCCCTTAGACGTGACTGGTACCGAGGCCAAGAACTCTGTCAAGGCATTCAGGGACTGGGTGAAGGAGAACGATGTCGAATGGCACTCCGTAGAACAGAAGCTATACCACAGAGGCCATAAGTTTGCGGGTACTGTGGACGCCACGGCCACGGTAAACGAAGAGTACTGTGTCATAGACTTCAAGACATCCAAAGCTATCTATGCCCCCTACCATCTACAGTGCGCTGCCTATGCTAAGGCTATAGAAGACATGACTGGCAAAGAGGTTGAGAAGGCGTATGTCCTACGGTTCGACAAGAACACGGGGGAGTTCGAGGCGCAGTCATCTGTTGAGATCCTAGAAAATTTCGTAGCTTTCCTGGGATTTCTTGAGGGATACAACAGACTGAAAGAGTTGGAGAATAGAAAGTGAAGGACGGAGACCTAGAAAAGCTGACGTCTACAATGATGTTTCACGTAAGCGCAGCAGCCGTCCTCGCCAGGAACTTATCAGAGTCTCTTGGTCCTTCCGGGAGCCTAATTGTTATGGAACTCATAAACGACGCTGCATTGGAGTACCACTCTAAGCATGAGCAGGCCTTTTGGTACACACTAAGAGACTTCTTTGACCCTGATATAAACGACGCCCTCAGCGAGGACCCTATAGAGTACAATGACGATAATGTGGTGAGCCTAGATACGGGGCACAAGAGGAAGGACCACTAGATGAATCTTTTAGTAATAGGAGACCCGCATGCTCATCCAAGTTATGACAATAGCAGATTCACTGCTTTAGGTAAGTTTATAGCTAAGGAAAGGCCACACGCTATAGTATGTATAGGTGACATGGCTGACATGCCTAGCCTGTCGTCTTATGACAGGGGGACTAGGGGTTTCGAGGGGAGAAGGTACAAGAAGGACGTTAAGGCCGTGATAGACGCTCAGGAGAAGCTGTTTGCGCCCATCAAGAGGGCCAAGGGCTACAAGCCTAAGCTATACATGACGTTAGGCAACCACGAGGACAGGATAAGCCGTGCCGTTAATGCAACGCCCGAACTACACGGCACTATAGGTATAGATGACCTAAAGTACAAGGAGTTTGGCTGGAAGGTCACACCGTTCAAGCGGTGCGTCACCATAAAAGGCATAACCTTTAGCCATTACTTCACGTCGGGAGTTGCTGGTAGGCCCATCAGTTCAGTCCATATAGGACACGCCCTGGTGACAAAGCTGCACTGCTCAGCGGTTCAGGGGCACTCGCATCTATATAATCACGCAGAACAGACAAGGCCGGACGGACAGAAGATCTTTGGACTGTCTGCTGGCTGCTACTCTCACCCTGACTACACAGAGAGTTGGTGCCAGGACACTGAGTATCAGTGGTGGAGGGGTGTTATCATGCTAGAAGGGCTCGATAACGAGGGGTATTACAACGGGATACGAGCGATCACTCAACGAAGTATTCTATAAACCTGATCCCAGTAACATTTTTTGTTGGTATATGCCAGAGGTTACCCCAGTAACCTTTTTCTTTTGTCATAGCTACAGTCGTCCATGACTTAGTTTTACCAACTAACAAACCCACAGTCCGTGTCACGACTGTCTCTGGCTGGTATTCATTCCATGACGATTCGGTGTAGGCATCGATCCAACTTACCTCAACCAAAGCTACTTTTTCTTCTTTCTTCTTTCTAGTGGTCCTGGGAGTATCCACCCGAGAATCATCGGAGCCACTACTATCAATATCAATAGCCATCCACCCATCTCCACCAAAGACCCTAACAGGGTCCAGAAATTATCAGGCGCACAATTACTCATAGTCTCTTTTCCTATCGGCGTGGCTGCTGTCACCACATCGGCTACAAAGGCAGTCGTCGTGGCTCCCACTATCGGTGCAACTACACCCCCCGATAAGACAGTCCCCGCAAGAGCACCCGTGCCCCCGGCTAGGCCCACTATTCCTGCGTTTTTCAGGGTCGAACATCCTACTGTACAGGCACATCCGGCGACGACCACCAGCCAGTGGCCCACCCGACGATAGCTACTACTACTATGATACCCACAGCTACCCAAAACCTTTTTCTTCCAGCGCTTAACTCTTTCCATTTGTCCATGTTTTCTCCTATAGTGTGAAGCTATTACCACACCCACAAGAAGATGCTCCTGTAGGTGGTGTAAAGTGAAAGGTTGGCCTAAAGGGATCGTCTACCCAGTCCATTGTAGCGTCACCTAAAAGTTCCAAAGAGATGGCATCTGAGAAGATTGTCTCTGTTAGCATCTCTGCGTCTTGAGGTATATCTGTCTGCGGAGTCAGTTTTATCTGATACCCCGAGCAACCCCCACCTTCTAAGTGTACGCCTAAGAAGCCTTCTCCATTTAGGGTCTGGTCTACCTTTCTTTGTGCCGATTCTGTGATTGTCATCTAAATTGTTCATCTGTCATATATTTGTATTTTTCCCCACACCAAGGACAGTGGAGTTCTTTATCCATCAAAACATACTCTGCGCCGTGATCTAACGCTATCGACCAGTGCTTATTACAGAAAACGCAGGTAAAGTTATGTATTGTTTCCCTGATCCAACTCATCAGATAGTTTATTAACGCCCTTAGATGTGGTCGATATAAAGGTAAAGGGTAATAGTCCATGAACCAAAGCGGTCAAGGACAAAAGAAACAACTTCAAAGATAGTTTCCATGCAAACTTCCCGTGGCCCCACCAAGTCATCTCTACATCGTATAAATGATTCATAATACTCTCGCAACAACAATGTTTCCTTCGTTGTTTGTCTTTAACTCGACTGTACGTTTCTCGCAAGTAAATCGAGTCTTCCCGGACGCCGTGTCTTTCCAGCCATTTCTTTTCAGGGTACGCTTCATACTCAAGCATCCAGACATACCCATCTCAACCCACTCACCAGAGTCATTCTCATAGTGACCCATCCATTCCTTTAGGTTGTCGTTCATATATAGCAGTAAAACAAACATTACTTCCATTAGTGTATCCCATTCTGTGATTTAAGAAGAGCAACCTTATCCTTTAGTATCTCTACCTTCGCTTCAAGTGCTTCTATCCTTTGCCTATAGAAGTCAAGGGTAAGAGCCTGTTGTCTATCAAAGGGAGCATTACCGCTTTCAACATTATCTAATAACTTTTCAAACTCACCAGACAGATGTTCTATCAACATGAACTGTTCAGCGTCTGCTGGCAGGGCTCCTAGCTCGCCGCGAGGCCACTTCTCAGTGAAGGTCGAGTTCTTTGTTACATCAGCAGACATGAGTATCTGATTGGTTTCCACTACGTTTAGTCTCTCAAGTATACCAAAGTAACCCCACGCCCCCACACAAACTGTACCTATTAAGCCGATAAGGTTTCTTATAGGCATTCCAACTGAGGTGCGATCACTTAGACTTACCGGATCGCCTTCAGTCATATGGATTTCCCTTGGCTGTCTGCTCTGCCTCACCTTCAGCTAACCAAGAGAATATAGCCTCATGCTGAGTCATTATCTCGTTATCAACTTCACGCAATACTATGTCAGCCTCTTCCAATCTTTCGATAGCCTTCCATAACTCCTCAACCTTAAAGTTAAGGACGTCAAGGCCAGACACTGCTCTCTGTATCTCAGTCTGAAACTGATCTGACTTATCTATGAGACCTGATAACCTTTCAACCTCTGATGATAACCCACTAGCCCACCATATAGCACCTACGCTTTGGGCGATGAGGAATAATGCAAGCGTAATTATTCTCGAGTCCACGTTCATACGCCCTCACCCTTTTTGTTAATATCTACTTTGGGAGGAGCCATACCCTCCGGCCTTACAAATCTCTGTACCTGTTCACCACTAAATACCAAACAAGCCCTACCATCCATGTTGATATGGACTACGGCCATTGTGTCGGTATCTGGGTTTTCCACAATCATTATGTAGCTAGACTCGCTCTCCTTGAAGGTGATTGCTACATGAACAGCGTAGTCCTCCACCATAGCCCCCAGTATAGACTCCAAAGTTGGAGTGCAGATAGATGGATAGGGTCGCATCGTCTTCACAGCATCCTTCGGTGGGCCTGCTTTAACCTCGTAAAGCATGGCGCTGAACATAAGCAACGCAATTGCAACTATAACCTTTTTCATTGCTGTCGAGGATATGGCCAATCAGAAGATCTCATATCCTCTAAAGGTATGGACTCTGTGTCCTCAGGGAAATATCTTAGAACCTTGTCTACGGCCAGCAAGTACTGAGCCTCAGATAATTTACCTGTAAAGTACTTTCGCTCCTTCTCTGCGAACCTAGCCAGTTGCCTAAACGCCCACGGAGAAGTAGCTAATCTACCAGCGGACCGCACCATAATGGCGCCTATTATAGGTTTCACAAGACCAAGTGCATTAACCAGCAGGCCAGCACCAGCAGCCTGGGTACCAGTTCCAAACATAGATGCTGGCTGTATGCCTGTCATAACGGCCTTTGGCCCCCCGATAGCTATCCTCCTTACCTGCATCTGAGCAGCGTTAAAGGTTATTGGATAGTCTCCCAGGTTCTTTATGAAGTGCTCCATCTGTTGTCTGGTTATACCAGTATCTTTCATTAGTTCAGCAAAAACGCCTGGCTTCCCGTCCATTTGCAGCAGGTCTCTGAATCTTTTTACGTTGAAGATAGCGTCTCCAGCCTCGTCAGGGATAAAAGCAGAGTCAAAGCTGTCCGCCAAGTATTTACGCCTAGCTACGTTGTAGGCTTCGTCCCCTACAAGCTGACGTAGATCTTTTAAGAACCCTTTACTATTGGTGGAGAATGCAACTTCAAACATCTCGTCCGCGTAATTGTTTCCGGGACTATTGTAGTTACCCATGAGGTGCGCCCGGTCCCAGAAATCCCTGTCTAAAGCATGGAATCTTTTTCCAGCGCCCCTCTCCATGAGCCCCATTACTTCTCCAAAGTAATCGTCTACAAACTGGGATTTATTAGCGAACTCCCTTAGCTTACTGTCTGGACTGGCAAGGCCAGAAATCCTCATCTCCTCGATTGCTTCTTGCACAGCCCGTAAAGCCCCGCGCAATGACTCTGTTTCTATGGCGGGGTCGTTCTTAGTTCTCCGAACAGCATTAGAGAGAACCATCTTTAGATTACGTATCCTCTCTAACGTAGTGAAGTTAGTAACATCACTAAAGTTCTGTACAACCCAACGCTCCCAATCATCCGCCTTAGGAAGATCCATCTCCCCTCTTTTAGGTATATCTCCCGTCCTAGCATACTCCGCCATCTCCTCGGCGCTATAGTGTGGCTTTCCCCTTATAGGTAGACCTATCTTCTGCCCCAGAGTCTCAGCGTAGTCTTTAAGGGCTTGTGTTGGGACTATGCCTCCCCTGGTCGCGTAACTCTTGTCTAGTGGTTCTGCTGCTTTATACAGGTCATCATACATGCCTGTGATAGACTGAAGCATCCACCTGCCCATAGCCTCTGCGTCGTTTGCAAACTTAACCCCTATGGTATCCGCATCTATTACAGGAGCAAGATCTTCTAATTTACCAGCGTACCAGTCGAGAGATTTCGCTATGTTCTGTTCCCGCCTAACTTGAAACCATGTTCCCACAAAGACTGGTAATTTACCTAACGCTTTAAGAGAGGTTACGAGTCGAGACCTACCAGAAGCTGATGGGTCTGGGGTAGTGCCCTTATCCCCCTTTACCATCTGATACCTCATCCACACCTCATCCAACCACGCCCTCATCTCCTCCTGAGCCCGTCCTGTTTTAGCGCCTAAGGAGCCAGTAAGAAACTTAGCTGCCGTTTCCTTCACGGCAGAGGCCATCGTAGGTAACACAGAAAAAACACTATTCCATATCAGAGAACTCCTATGCGCGTCAGTCATCTCCTCCAGGTCTATACCCTCAGTCATAAACTGACTATACAGATTATCCATCAAGAGACTCCCTGTAGATGCCAGTGTTGGACCTGTAACAGCTAGTTGCGCTGCTGTACTTGCAGGCTCCAACGCTGCGGGACCTTGTACCATAGTGCCTAGAGTGGCGGCAGCCCAGCCACCTACATCACCGACAAGTCTCCAGTTGTTTCTGTCGCGTACTATGTCTGTCGCTCCCTGCTTTATAGCCTGTCCCTCAGAAGCTAAAAAGCGATCAGATCCACCGACAAAAGCGTCCTCCATCCACTCCGTAGATCGACCAGGATATAGCTTATCTGTTATGGCGGTTAGCATGGACGTAGTTTTCCCGACATCTTCTGGAGATGCTTCGTCCCCACTTGGCACAGAGGGGAGTGGTTCTTCCTCACGCCACTGCGCTCTTATCTGAGCCTGCTCAGCAGCAGGATCAGTTATAACCTCACCCTCTCTAAGCATCTCTTGGGTAGGTCCTTGAGGCTGAGGACCTCCTCCACGCAATATGTCCGCTATCTTATTAGCACGTTCTATATCGCCAATAGCGTCGGCCTCTCGCAACTGCCCCATCAACCAGTTTCGTTCTTTTTCATCCATAGCTATAAGCCATATTTCTTTTTCAGTTCAGCGTCCCTGTCTTCGTCCGCATAAGCCTTTATATGGCCGTAGGGACCTGCAGTATATTGCTGACTAATACTCTGCGGATTTAGCTGCTTGTCGTAATCATCTATCTTCTGTCGAGCCAGTTTCTTTATAGTGTCTAGTCTGGCCGAAACCTGATCCGAACTTCCAGTGAAGAGTGACGCAGACGCAAGCGCTCTGTCGTAAATATCTTTAAGGAGCCTATCCTTTGTGCTCCACAACCTTGCCAACTGAGTAGCCATCCCAAGTTCGTAGATTTGAAGTTGTGCCAACTGAGTACTAGCCAGCTTGCTTCCAGTCAGTTTATCCATAAAGCCGCCTACGCTTCTAAGTTTGGAAGAAGCGTCATCTATCTTACTCTGCATATCTTTCCAGTTCTTTATCGTCTCCTTCTTCATGTCTTCTGAAAGATCATCGTCCTCTCTAATACCCGCTATGATGTTAGAGATGTTTACAGATGTCATTTGAGCATCAGCCACGCTTTGGTTTCCTGTCCCGAACCCCAACGCATCCTGCACTATCCCCCACGTATCCACAGCTATACCAAGGCCTCTTTGAAGGCCAAACAAAGCACCGCCAACAGCACCAAATATACGAGGTGACTGCTTCATAACCTGTTCCATATTAGTGGCAAGTCTGTACAGATCCCGCGCCTTGCCCTGCCTTTCCAGAACCTTAACCTTGTCCTGTTCGCGTAATTGACCTGTCTTGGACCTTATAGCTAACTCCGAATCGCTACGCATACGAACTTGACCACCAACCTTTCTAGCCTGATTCCTGTAGTATCTGTCAGCCACAGGGTTGCTACTCACATAGTGAGTTTCAAAACCTCCGGGACCTATGAATACACTCTCCTGAACAGCCCCAGACGGCTTATAGTTCAACGCACCTGCGGACTGTAACGCCCTAAAATGCTTTACGTCGGCCTTTGTGTTCAGGGTAAGGTTTTGCAAGGAGCCTATCTCGTGCTGATCTGGTATGTTAAAGTGCTTTTTAGCTGCGAGATAGCCCCTGTATATAGAACTGTCCTTCTTGTACTCGGACGCGACAATTGTATTGGTAGGCATAGCAATGCTCTGCTGGCCGAGGAGACCAGACGTACCCTTTTCAGGCGGTTTGTCTACGGTCCAACCCTGACCCTTCAAAGTCAACTGCCTACTCCTATCTCTCTTGTCCACCTCCTCTGACCTAAACCCATCCTTAGAATACCAAGTCTGCGTCTCGACGCCTGGGGTAGCTGCTAGGTAGTTATCGTAAGCCTTTTTTACTGAGTCAGCAGATGCTAGTGACGGTACATTGTAAGCGTCAGAGTAATCGAGCATTCGTTGTCGGATGTCGTTGTAAGATACTAGGGGCATAACCCCGGTCGTGATGGGGTTACCGTTGTCATCAAAGTCAGCATTCTCGTAGACAAGTTCTTGTATTATGGAGGGTATAGCTAGGTTAGCGTTCCTCTCCTCTAGTGCAGTCCGCAGTTCTAGCGCGTTCTTCTCCCACACAACGTCCCTTCTAGAGTCTCTATGTAATGCAAGCATCTCCTGCCAGTCATCACTGCTTAAATCTATGGCCTTTGCCAGTTCATTGGTCTCGTCTATTGTCTGGGGATTAGCCATCTTGTAAGCGCTGCCTATATACTGATTCTTCTGCAGCTTCCAGATGTCCTCGAGGTCCTGGTTAGTGTAGTTATCAGACCACACTATAGGGCTAGGAGCCTTCCTCTGTATGTAGGAGAAAGCGTCCGCTCTCTTCTGCAACTTCTTTCGCTGATTGATTACGAAAGGGTTTGCCACAGGGTAAGGTAAGGTGTCTGTTATGCTGGAAAAGTCCTTTAGTGTTTGGTCCAGCCTCTTAGACCATCTGGGTATTGGGGGCGCTTCGGCATAAACCGCGTTGTCCTCATTCGCTATGATAGAAGCAGTAGGAGACTCCAACACCTCGTCGTCATCTCCCCATATACCCATGTCTAGTTTAATTTCTGCCATTATTAAAAGTACCCCTGCTTCTTTTTATCCAGGTCTAATATGCCTGCTATGCTCATAGCACCCCCTGGAGACGGAAGGTTGTATAGGGCTGCCTTGTTGTACGTAGGCATACCAGAGAACATATTAGGCACACTATCTTTTACGGACGCAGACATAGTGGCGGGAGAAACCCCTACAGTTGTATGTGTGGCGGGGTCAGGATCTGCCCAGCTAAGGTCTGTGTTCTTTCTCAGATGCTCGTAGAACTTGCTATAGTCATCCATAGCCTGCTTATAATCTATTCCGCCAGCGGTGGTCAGGTTCCCAGACGCGTCTTTGGCAAACGCCTTAGACAACTTATCAGGCCTTTTAGGAAACAGCTTGTATAACCCACTGTCCCACAGATACCTTTTTAAGAAGCTACTTTCAGACATTATCAACTACCTCCGAATATCCCAGCTAGGCCGCCCAGGATGCTAGTAATACTGCCCATATTCTGTAAAGCGCTTGGATTTGTCTTAGACTGAGACCCGTAGTCTCCAGAGATCATCGGCATGTACGATGCCAATGCCTGATATGGTTTCATGGCAGTGTAATTGTACTGCTTCATATCTGCATTGATTCTAGCCTGCTGCAACGCACGTTGCTGAGCGCCTACGGCAGACCCTGCTTGGTACATTCCAAGAGGCGCCTGCATTATTGACGGATACTGGGACATCGCCTGCAAACCCATTCCCCCCGCACCAACTGCTGCCTGAGTGCCAGAAAGCCCAGTCCCGTAACCTTTCTGCGCTAAGTCTCCGGCGCCTAACCCTAACTGACCACCTGAAAGTCCTAACTGTTGCGCTGTCTGTTGAGCCTGAAGCGCCATCTGTCCTGCAGGTAGTCTGCGGTCCTGCGCTTTAGCAAAAGCATCTGCGTACATCCTGGACGCTTGGTCAGTCAGTTTCTGAGTGGCTGTCTGGGCAGCAGTTGCTGCAACCAGATCTCCCCTCGAACTACCTCCTGGCTGGTAGCCTACCTGTTGCTGTCGTATCTGCGCCAGTAGGCCTCCAGGAGCAGACATCGCCCCACTGATGTCACGACCCATTGCCTCTGTTACGGCCTTCAAAGAATCTACATTTACATCTCCTGCTAACATACCAGAAAGCTGGGCCTCCTGAAACGGAGTCATTCCGGCATAATCTTTTTGAGTTAGATCGTACTGAGTAGCAGTATCGCCGTAGTCCATAAGACCCGTGCCATACTTACCAATAGCCTTCGCCCTAGTTTCCGCATCAGATACCGCATCAGCGCCATAGTCTTGCGCTGTCTGAGCTAACGTATTCGCAAGATCATAGGTACCAGAAAGCTGATCCCCTGCCTCCTTCTGCATATCCTTTACACCCTGACTACGTAGGTAGGACATAATGCCCTTTTGAGCCCATTTCTGAGGCTCTGCAAAATCGGCTACGGTCTTGTTGTATACCCAGTCCCCAACATTTTTTGCTTTTCCCGCAGCAACATCAGCCGCTGTTGCCTTGTGACCATAGTAGTTAGGCATACCCTGCTGAAGCAGTCGCTGCGCTTCCGCCCAGCCTGTCTTCAGGAAGGGCTGCTGGTCAATCCAAGGAACTGTAGTCTTTGTCTGTGTGTCTACTGCCATAATTATTACCCTTTAATCAAAGTCATGCGCCCAAGCACCGTCTTCGTCCTCTATTAAACCACCGAAAGATGAGTCATCCCCCATAGAAACTGCTAAGGGATTCGAGTTAGATGAAGCTGTCTTCCACTCATCGTTAGTGGTCGGCAGGTTCTTTACAGCGTTTGCTAGTCTGGCAACATAGCCCATCTCAACTATTGGATCGGTCTGGCCTCCCCAACCGTACTTTTTGCCTGACTTATTAAGCGCAGAAGGCCCGTACTTAGCAACAGCGTTTATAACAGCTTGTGTATCACCCGCGTAGTTAGACCCAGACTTGTGCATAGCCATCTTCGTAAGTCTAGAAACAGCGCCGAGACCATAGGGGAGTTTGGTGTTGGCTTCTTGCCACGGGACTGCATTGTCTGGTTTTACTTTCGTATTGTCCCCGCCCTCCGGTGGGTGAGTTGTGGTTTTAGCCTTTTCCTCGTCAGCAGCCTTCTTAGCGTTTATCTCTGACAAGTACTGTAAGTACCAGTCTTCTATCCATTTTCTATTAGCCATTATCCTAACTTATTCCATGTTGAGTTATAGTAAGCATAGATCCCTTCCCCAGTTCCGCCAGGATTCCAGTTAGTACCATCTGCGTATCTTACGTCCCCATCACGGGGTTTTGTTTTTCTGAGCTCCGAACCTGGCTCCCTATTAGTAGGCTCTAACCTAAAGGTATCTAGGTTAAATATGATATCTCCTACCCTGTTTAATTCGTTGAATAAGTAATCAGGTAACTGAGACGGTTCTACTGGTGCGGGATTAGGCGACCACCTATTTACACTCTTTGTTTGCTTCGCTGTGTACCTGTCTGCCACTATACTTGCATCCTACTACCGCGCCTACCTCTAGGCTTTACGTCAAAAGCTAGGCTATGTAATTTCCAGTCTACATCAGTAGTAGACCGTATACGTACTCCAAAGTACTTGCCACTAACCCTGCACGATACCTTAGACTGACTGTTCGGGTTAAATGCTATTGGGCCTTCCCACGTAATGCCGCCATCAGTAGACATCTGATGTCCAACGAAAACTTCTACCTCGTTGTCCCCAGAAACCTCCATCTCTGGGTAAACCGCACTTACAAACTTAACCTGCGCCGGATCACCAAGGTCATAACCAGATCTTTCAATGTAGGATGTCATAAGAGACGCGTCGTTCTTATTGCCCACGTTGTCTCTATACATTTTAGTGTTAGAAACATCCGCAAACACTAGGTTTTCTAGATGGGTGTCATAAGCTGAACTACCCCATGCGCTAGAGTTAGCATTCCAATTCCCAGTAGTAGCTGTCCACGTCTGCCCCGACGGGAATACAGCCATGATCCCGGAAGATATATGGGATGTGGTTGGCAAATCCCGCATAGAGAATGTGTTTGTTCGCCAGTTCCATACTACCGCTTTATTTACTACCGTAGAAGCATCTGATGGATAACAAGCTAACATCTCGTTATGGAGATGGTCCGCAACAACAAAACACTTTTTCCAACTAGGGTCGCTTGTATCACCAGCGTTGATGACGTCAAAGACAGTCCTCCGTAGTCTATCAGGAAGTAATGGCTTTATAGATTGCCCATCGTTCAGATAGAAATCAGAGTTCCCCATGAAGAAGTGCCCATTCTCGAACTCAGCCACAGCATTCTTTGTCAGACAACCTATGGTCGGACTAAGGAGTTTGAACGAGAATATATAAGGCGTTCCCACATAGTTCATTATGTAGATACTATCGTTCTTATAGATCATAAATGAATCGCCAAGTGGGAGCCCGTCTACGATCTCTCCTGGAGTATCTGCTAGTTCATACTCACCAGCGTCCAGGGTCATGTCTGCCTCATCCCAGGTCGATGGTGGTGTGTAAAAAGAAGACTCGGTAGACCACTTTACAAGGCGGGGTTCTGGGTTTACCCTCGTCCAGTTCAAACCCACCAGGAAGGTCCTAAAGGATCTTATTACGCTACACTTATTAGTGCCTGCAGGCCAGTTGCGTAGTTCAATAAACGGATGCGCCTTGTTCGGTATGCCGCTACTCAAAGGCCAAACTTGGGGAGTATCTTGACCGTTTGTAGCTACAAGGATTCCGTTGTGGTTTGTAGCTGTCCACTTCTTGCTGGTAGTATTAGCCCCATAGTCTACGTCAGTTGTCGCTGTGGTCAGTATAGGCGTTACTACGTACCCATCGGTATGTGCGTACGTGGTGGTCCCGGTTAGCGTTATAACTCCAGTACTTGTGTTACGAGAACTATAAGGTAGTTCCTCATAGGTGTTGTCTGTAGTACCTGACTTGGTCAGGTTGTTTCCTAAAGCTACGGTCCCACTAGCTGATAAGGCAGTAAGCGTTGATCCAGTATCCACAGTTATAGTACCGGAAGAAGCTGACACAGCGCCGTTCAGGGTTAAAACCGCTTGCCTTGTTACATCTGTCCAACTTGTATTATCCCATACAGCTATATCAGTAGCGCCGAAAGCAAGCCAGTAATAATCCCCATCAGCATCCTCATACGGAAATATGTAATACGGGGCGAAAGGGCATGTGGCCATTACCTCGGTATAACCCTTACACTTCTTAACGGCATTATTCAAAAACCGTACATTATTAGCGTCAGACCACGCACTTTCCGGTAGGCTATAAGGTGGAATATCCTTTATAAGTCCCACAGACCCGAGGTCGTTTATAGGTACTAGAGGCATTAGGCTGGTGGTGTAGGCCAGGTAATGTTGAATGGGTCTGGTTGGTTGGTTATGTCCCTTAGTGCCTGCCTATAGGCTTCCCACTCTGTTTTCTTTTCTGCATCCATTGGAACATCCGAAAGCATTGTCCAATCACAAGAAAGTAGCTTTCCTTCCCGCTTTTGTCTTACTACACCCCATTGCTCTGGGTTTTGCCCAGCTTGAACGGCAGCCCAAGTTGGTTTTGCAGATGGGTCTTGAATAAATACGACGTTTTGGTTGTATTCTTCCTCGTTGTTGACCTCCCCATATATACAGAAATCTTGCCCAGGAGATAAAGAGGAGATTATATTACCTAGAAAGTTATATTTCATGCTTCAATCTCCATAACAGTCATAGTCCCGTTTACAAACGTGGTTCCACCATCGTCACCATCTGCCGTAATCTTTGCCCAGATTCCAAACCTCTGATCCCCTGTTGTTCCCATAGGGCAATTAGCTGCCGTTACTTTGAAAACCCTAGAGTACCCTGCGGTTAAATCATAGGTTACACCTGTCCCTTGCCCGACATCCTCGAAAAAGACGCATTGGAGATCATCGGTAGTCCCAGCAACTAAATCTCCCTCTGAACCACTATCAGGACTAGACCCCTTTGCTAACCTTAAATTGGTTGTCCAAGCAGTACCATGTTCAAAGTTTGAGGTTCCTGTTATAAAGCAGTTTAACATTACATATAAATCACTTGTTGCAGATGTCTTATTGTGGGTTATAGCATAGCCAGTAGTCGCGTAAACCGTATCGTTCCTCATATACGAACTAGCACTTTGTATAGCTTGTGTTATGCCCTTGAATTCTATTGTAGTGGGCGATACTATTGTAGCCCAATCTAAGTTACCACCACCGTCAGTCTTTAGATACTGATTTGCGGACCCGTCTGCCGATGGTAGCTGCCAACCTACAGTAGGACTGCCCATTATCTTGTAATCAACCGACGTGGACATAGGGAGCACAGTCCAAGACGCAGTTCCAGTAGACGATGTATTTACCTTGAAGACGTTATTACTAGTGTCGTACCAAATAAGGCCCCTGGTACCAACTTCAGAACCATCGGCTACTATAGTGCTGGGAGCGGTTGCTGACGCATGTATCGTGTTGACACCTTGGTCAATACCTGGAAACGACTTCTTTAGAACGTCTTTTATAAGTCGTAGGTGGTCATCACCTTCTGCTATGTTGTCAGATCCAGGAGGATAAGCCGGGACTAACCCGCTAATGTATGATGCACTTTCTACTGTCATTATTCATACCTCACATGGTAGGGATCAACTTCTGCGTCTGGTGCAACAGGCCAATCCCAATATGTTTTATCTACTGTTCTGTTGTGGTTTTCAGTTTCCGGGCCGATTGTTTCTTTTCCTTCCGCATCGTAAGTTGACTTATATCTTACCTCTACGACAGGGTGGTTCTGAAAGTTCTTTATCGCTTGTAATGATGCAAAGGCTTCAACCCCTGACTCAAGGCTATTACCATGCGCCCTTACCTCATTCCTGTAGGTCTTCCACGCATCTGTCATCGCTGTCCCACCGTCTGCCTCTCGTATAACCCTCCAATCGCTAGAAGCAAGTAATGAACCAACATTGGCTTTTATCTTTTGTGCTATCTCCTTCTTTAAGCCTTCCACATCTTTCTCTGTTTCGGCGTAGCTTATTACAGTATCGCCATCTACTAAAGTAAGAGTTTCAGCCCCAGTATTATAGTAACGATGATCTGGAACCTCTACCCTAGCTGGCGTAATGCCAATTTCTGCCAGTTCAGCTTTACTCCACTTACGGAATATCTGTCTAGGGTGCTGAACACCATTTACTGTTACTTCTTTTGGTGTCCGGATGACACCTAATGTATCACTGTGCCACATAATTACCTCGCATTTGAGTATTTGAATTTCATATCATCGAGCCGTACTATACTTAAATGGCGATTCTGCTACGGCGTAAAATAGATAAGTAGCAGACGAATGATTTATATTGTAAGAATTATCCCTGAGTTTTATTCCGTTAGATACAAAATCAAGGTAAGTTCCTGTACCTTCAGCAGTATTAGCATTTGGAATTAATCTCTTAGATACTACATTGTAACTCGGTCTTTTATTATCGAATATGAGCCACTCATAGTTATGGGGTTCAATCATTTTTATAATTACCATAGCGGGGGCAAATCCGGTGTACAAAAATGGGCCGTCACCGTTGACCGAATTTCCATCAAATTTTCCAACCTTTGAGTATCCTTCGACCTCATGGAAGCAATAAATAATAATATCCTCACCACTTGCATTAACTGGATTTGAATTTCCTAATGTAATCACAGAAGAACTTGGTGTCGTATCGTTCCATCTAGTAGAAGATGTCGCCTCAGCAGAAGTTGAATTTATAGATAGATACTTTGTATTTCCTATTGGCTGCGCATAAGTTTGCCAATCGTGGTCAGCATCGTAGTTGCGCAATATCGTAAATTCGGGTGCCTGTGACAAACCATGCGCTACAGTAGCACCAGATGTCACATTCCCTTGATACTGCACGATAGAAAACCCACTCCCAGTATTAGCAGACAATCTTATTGCGGGTATTGATCCAGCTAATGCTGATCCCAGATTAGAACCATCTATCTTTACACTACCAGCGGTTGGGGTTGCTCCTGCACCAGCAGAGTTATCTGCGGTTGGTGCGCCTCCGGCAAGCCAGTTCCATGATGCGTAGGTATAGGTATCTTTATTTGTATTATCCGCATTAGATGCTCTATAGATAACCGTAAACCCATCAGAATCAAATGATTGTAGGTTAGATGTTAGATTACTACCATTTGTCTGGGCATTAGTTTCATTTTGATGTAAATAATAAGTTGCCCCCCGAATAGAATCATAAGCCATTTGAGAGCCAGTGCTATTTCTATTCTTTAGCCAAACAAAGTCAGGCTTAAAACCAACACCACTTACCGCTTGAGTGCTTCCATCACCAGTATAAAGAACCGTATTAAAATTCTCACCCGGCAACTTGATCTCTGGTGTGCTTAGATTATCTGTGCATAGAGCAAGGTAGTCAGTGGGTGGCTCGTAATAGAAATCGCCTTTACCGTTACCGTCCTGATTGCCTTGCGCTGTTTTTGCACCAGCAAAACTAGAATCCTGACCAAAATTCATTGTCCATTTTTCCCTTCCCCATACATGCAATAAAGGTGCAATACCTTTGGAAGCTGTAAAATTACTGGACAAATCAAAAGCTGCATTGACAATGGTATTATTTTTATAGAAGGTACAAGTTCTTGGGGAAGCATCCATGTCATAAACAACACCAATAATATCTCCGGCAGCATAAGTTGCACCATAAGGATTAGGCGATAAAGCGCTACCATCCATAGATACAGTGCCATAATTATCATATTTCACAGTGGCAATGTCGCCAGTACCGTTGGTCGATCCGCTCCAAACCTCATTAGCATTGGTTCCTACAATACCAATACCAGTGTTTACCGTTCCAGAAGTAGAAACAAGTAGTCCTTCAAAGTACCACTTGCCTGATCCGGGAGCTATAGTTGAGGCAACAGTTCCCCAAGCATCATCCGCACCTCTTGTAAAACTTAAATTGCCATCAGACCCATCCCAGCCAGTACCGGGAACGAAAACCGCTGGATTCAAAGTACAGAAGTTATTAGTCGGAGTATCAATCATCTGGTCTGTTGCTACCAGATTAGTCGCTGTGAAATTATTGTAGTTACCGGAACTGTCGGCACCGAGTCCACCAGTGTAGTCAGAGTGGATCAAGAGTTTGGTGTTTGCGTCTGCTTCAAATGGGTTACCACGGGTTTGTGGTGTGAATGTTCCTGTGTATCTTGCTGAGTCGCTGATGCGAATCTCATCCATGTAACCTTTTATATAGTAGTTGGTTCCGGAATAAATCCCCCTTCCTATCTCTAGTGTAGTTCCGCTTATGGTGCCAGTCGTTGTCCTTGTTCCTTCAGACGCGCCGTCTATATACATTGTTACCGTAGTTCCGGACCTAACAATCGCCGTGTGATACCACTGCCCAGCCACTAGTGCCGTAGTGCTAGCGTTTATATACCCCTCATCATCCTCCCAGTGTAACTTTGGATTACCACCAACCGACATATACCATAACTTCCAGTTGTCATCTCCCGACATAATGAACCCTTCGGGATCGCCTGTGGTTCGCAAAAGATTAAACCAAAACTCTATAGTAAAGTCGCCAGTTAAATCCCAGTCAGATGAATCTGGCACACTGAGATAATCCCCAGTACCATCAAACTTCATCCTTGAGTCTGTGCTGATTGCAAGACCAGTGGATGTGTCTTCTGCCCATGTGCCTTGATTTAAGTCGGCGTTTAGAATTAGGTTGGTGTTTATATCATCCGTGAATGCGGTTGTTGGTGGAGTAAAAGTTCCTGTATACCTTGCTACAGACGATATACGGAACCCATCGAGGTAGGCATTCAGCGCATAAGCACCACCAGCGGCTCCTATTTGATAATTAGCTGATGTATTGGTCACAGACCTAAATGTTGGAGAGCCTACCGTTGTTACAGTCTGAGAAACCCCACCAACATAGATAAATGCTGTACCGGCATTCTGACCGACTGCAATATGAGTCCATGTATTTTGAGATAATGGCGTAGTGCCAGTTGTTTGGAAATATTCATTAGGATTGTACCCACTATCTAAACCACTAATGAATCTTATTGAGCCATAATTTGATCCATTACTTTGAATACAAAACTTATTTGTCTGTTTATCATTACTACCAGTTACATCTAAACTACCCATCTCCAAATTTGTTGCGCTAGTAGTTGGGTCTGTCCTTATAAAGAACCAACCCTCAAGTGTCCAAGTGGTCCCAACTGGAAAACTCGCGCCCGGTGCTGGAACACTTAAATAATCACCAGTCCCGTCAAACGCCATTGCACCCGCGCCTACCTTTGGTGCAAACCAGCGTACATCTCCGTTAGCGGTTAATGTATGATCCCCGGAACTTAAATCATCAAAGGTAGTTGTTCCATCTGTGCCATTTGTTATAAGTAATTTTGTATTGGAATCATTAGTAAAAACATCTGTAGGCGGAGTAAAATCAGCTGTATATCGAGCCGAATTTGAGATGCGAAACCCTTCCATATATCCATCTAGCCCATAAGCGCCAGTAGAGTAAGCGCCAATATAAAGTGCGCCAGCCGGATAACTATAAGTATCTGACGCACTATCAACCTCGACACCATCCAAGAACATCTTTGAGGTTCCGCTACTCCTAGATACAGCTAAGTGAAACCAAGTATCTGGCAGAACTATTTTGCTTGATACTAATTCTGGCCCACTACCACTATGATTCCAACTTGGTTTGGCATAATCCTCGACAGAAAATCTCCAAGTATCGCTGGGTGATCCCGTAGCTGCAAGTTGGTTGTAATTTCCTACAGTTGCTAGATTAAACCAACCCTCAACTGTGAAATCTCCTGTTCCCCAGCCCCAATCACTTGAGGATGCTGCGCTGATATAATCCCCAGAAGAATCAAATGCAGCAACGCTTGGCCCAACCTTCGGCCCAATCAGATGTGCATCACCATTTGCGGTGACATCATGAGGCTGTGGTCTTTGGTTGGTTGCGTCACCGTTGGCTGTTATGGTGTGTCTTGGGGCTGAATCTGCGCTGTCTGTAAATGTAGTACCACTATCAGAACCATCGCAATGGAGTAATAATTTTGTGTACTGATCTGATGTAAATTCTGTGGTTGATGGGGTAAATGCACCTACATACCTTGCTATCCCTTTAGACAATCTAATCTCATCTAGATACCCAGTAAACCCGCGAGTTGCACCACTGCCTAAATCTTGCGCTCCAATCCAAAGTGCTGTATCAACATTTGTCCATGAAACAGGAGAGGATGTATTGGTATTATCAAGCACACCATCAAGATAAACCTTTAAGCTAGTGCCAGATACTGTGTAAACAAAGGCTACCTGAGTCCAAGTATTAACAGTAATAGCGGTAGACGCTGTAACTCCACCACTGCCATCATTAGCATTGTAGATTCTTACTTTGTCAGAACCATCCCAGTTTATATTCCATCCGTGACCACCATCGTCAGCGCGATTAATTAATGCGGTACTCGCTGATTCAGTCTGAGTGCGGTAAACCCAAAACTCAACTGTCCAATCTGCGGTTGCAGTTAGATCAAAATCGCTTGAATCAGGGATGGATAGATAATCCCCAGTACCATCAAACTGAGCGGATGCGGTTCCTATCTTTTTAACGGAGGTGTCGGTATGGGTATTACCATTAGCAGTAACTGTATGCGGTTGGTGTGAGGCACTATCCGCAAAACTAGCAGCCAACTCCGTAGAGTTATATTTTTGGTAGAACCCATTGGTTCCAAAGGTAACAGCATCTTTTACATCATCGCTGTCTAGGGGTTTCCACTGGTTTGTGTCGGAATCTAGTTCGCCAAAGGTTGATGGTGCTAGGGCAGTGCCGTCTATATAGTAAAATTCTGCTAAATAACCATCAAGATATTGACCATGCGTAGTTAATCTACTTACTTCTAAATCAGATGAACCATCATTAAAATACCAGTCCATATTTTGAGCTGGGTTTGTTCTTATAGCAAAATCTGTTTCTTGTACGCCATTGACATAAATTTTCATTCTATCATCAGCAGTAGCCAATGTAGTATCAGAGTTCATAACAATATGATACCAAGCTGATGGGTCTCTAAAAAGCCTCGTTGTTCTTAACTTAGCTGATGTAGTTCCCGGATAATGCTCCATTTGCACCATATCACTACTAAACTGAATATTAGAAAATGCCAATGTTCCATCTATAGCAGATAATGGGTTATCAGAACTAGCATCCAGACTTCGTTTATACCAAAATGATGCAGTCCATTTTTTCTTATCGCCAGCAGAGGTCATCGTCCTCGCTAAATAAGGAGAATCACCGCTGTTAAACCGCAACGAATTATCAATCTCATAATCATCTGAGACTGCACTGGGAATTGCTGAACCGGGAAAAATCGCCATTAGGCATATATCGCAGAGTTAGTCAGCCAGACATCAGTACCATCGCTGAAATAACTCAGCAAGTAAGTTCCTGCTGTAGAGACTGTAGTTGCAAGGTTTGCATCGCCTTTTGAATTAGCATGGAGAGATATGGTTTCTCCTCCTGAATTTATAAGTTTAATAAACCCCGATTGACCATTAGTAATGTTGGTGAATGTGATGGTCGTCGATCCCGAAGGAGTGGTTACGAAGTTCTGTCCGCCATTCATATCATAGGAGCCATCATTGTCTGTAACAGTCGTGGCTCTCTGTGAGCCTGTCCATGCGTTATCAGAGGTGAAGTCGATGGTTAGTTCAGTAGTGTCTATTGCTAAACCACC
>VTLG01002226.1_pt1 | contig 49622 bp, 64 predicted proteins | sample 4694571 | NCBI WGS metagenome assembly VTLG01 (sample SAMN12604809, study PRJNA352737) | marine metagenome | biome: ENVO:00000447; feature: ENVO:00000209|ENVO:00000569|ENVO:01000036; material: ENVO:00002151; isolation source: viral sequences binned using virsorter ... | reverse complement strand
TTGATTATTTCTACATACTGCGCTGGCCTGACATAGTAATTCTTTAAATCCATCTAGAGTGAATACCATTTCACCTACGAATATATCCCAGCCCCATGATAAGTATTTCATTAGAAAATCTCCAGCTGGGCCTTGTAGGATAAACACTGCAATAGCACCTGACATTCCCCACAAAAAACTTGAATATGACCATTTCAAATACTTGTATTTTTTCAGAGCTAAAACTTTTCCTTGACCATAAATGTCACCAGCAAGAGCATTGTATATTTTGTCATCGGTCATTAAAATCTCTGCATAATCTTCTTTGTATTCATCTATTGGAATATGTGAAAAATGACCAAAAAATAATGGATTAAACCAAGGCGATTTACGATCTATTTCATCAGATCCTTTAGCTTTTGGATAGTCCGTTTTTGGTATAATTGCGAAGATTGCAAATAGTAGTGTAAAGAAACAACCACATGCAAATGTTAGTAGTGGCCATTTCATTAAGTGATTACCTAAGTTCGCTATAGTTACTGAAAAAACAATAGACGAAACTGTTATCATGATATTGGCCTTGGCATCTGCCATCAGACCTAATCTCATTTGATTGCCGTGATTAACTCGTAGAATGTTATCTACGGCTGTTCTGTCTTCTGGAACTTTACTAAAGATTCTCTCTTCAAATTCCTCTTCAGTCTCATTTTCTTTTTTGTGTTCTTTTCTATCTGAATTACACATGATGACCTACAATCTGTTATTGATTCTTAATTCACAATAATCATCAGGCTCACCACCACTACATACTTTCCATGTAGGTTTTACTGTACACATACCTTTTATGTATGTACAAGGAAAATGAGTTCTTTTATACTTCCTTTCTATTATAATTCCATTTATAACTAGGAGTCCAATATACGCAATGATAAGAAAAACACAAGTTCCTGACAACCATTTTAAAATCCACATCCCTTACCTCAAGGGCGGAGCGTATAGCAATCCTCCCTCAGTATATAATTTGTTTAAACCCCTATCAAGTTTTAATTTTGATTTGGGCCCTAAGTTTCTTTCGTATATTTCTTTGTAATTCCCCACTTGTTTTATTATATCATAAGCCCAATATGAACTCAAGCCTAATTTTGCTCCTAGATGTGGATGATCTTTTCCATTCAATTCTCCCATAAATCGTTTTATGGCTGGATCAGCATGGTCTACCATATCGTCTATGTTTTTTGAAGTTAATCCCATCTCTTCTCCAATGAACAAAACATAAACTGTCCACCTCACTATATCCGACCATTGTTGATCTCCATACTTAACTACTGGCCCAAGTGGTTCTTTAGATATAATCTCTGGTAAAATTATGTGCCATTCCGCATCTTTGAATGTTGTACGATTAGATGCTAGACCCGACCTATCAGTACCATACATATCACATCTACCCTCTAAGTACCAATCCTTTGATTTCTGACCAACTGGTACAACTACGGGCTTATACTTAATTTCATGTACTAGAAAGAAATCTTCGATGTTTTTCTTTGCCGTACCAGTAGAACTCATACATATACGAGCTCCTTCCATCTGTTTGGCTGATGAAACACCCAAAGTTTTCTTCGTTATGAATCCTTGACCATCATAATATGTTGTAGGTAAAAACTCAAGTTTTTTCAATACATTTCTTGAGTATGTGTATGTCGTTGCTGCAGACAACATATCAATAGTACCATCAATCAAATATGAAAATCGAGTCTTACCATCTACCTCAATGAAATCTACTGAGTCATAATCACCAAGTACTGCAGCGGCTACAGCTCTACAAATATCTACATCAAATCCATGCCAATCCAACCCCGACTCTTCATCCCAATATCTTTCAGAAAATCCAGCAAAATCCAATTTAGTTCCACACCTTACTGAACCTTCTTCTTTTATCTTTTTAACAGTACTTCCGTATGTTGGATGATATTCTGGAAGTGGTTTTTCATCATCCCATACATTCTTCACCTTTTTAGGTAATTGTTCTTGACCCAATGAAGAATCTACACTTAACATCCAGAAAGCCCACACTAGTGCAATAATCATTTTACTCACTACTGGAACAAACATATTACTCTCTTCCCGATTCTTTCTTAGCTATTCCTCTTATATAAATTTCTAACTCCATGTCACTTTCCCAATATTGAGCCTTATATCCATCAGCTTTTACCTTTTCAAGAAAATCCAAATATCCTTTGTAATCGTCTTCATCTGGATCTCCCGAATCTGAAGTTCTATGCCAACCATCACTATCTATAGCATGAACCTTTTTTATCTTGAATTGATTAACAAGAATCTCATCCCATGATGCATCTGTATTTCTTCTGTTCAAGTATGATCTGAAAATACTCTTGAGTTGTTTCACATTAGCTTTCATTATTCTCTCTGTACCATCAATATAATCCTTAACAACATTACCCATTATTTTTCTGTAATCTGGTTCTTTCCTCAACCAAAGTGCTAAGTTTTGCCAATGTTTTGCAAGATCTTTATCTGTAGCATTATATAAAGTTACTTTGTGTGCATGTTGGCCAGGAAGATATTTTTTAAGAAGGTCTTTTATCAGTTCAAACATTGAATTTTTCTTTCCATCACCACCAATCATCGCATCAATATCATCCTGTACTCTATACATTCCCCCGAAATAACTAAGTTGAATCCACCTTCTACCAGATTTGTCTGGTGAACTCATTACATCCTCTCTCCATGCAGAAAGGACATTAGCATCTAATTCAACAATTACTCCGCCCGTTGTTTGTATACCCCTACTGAAATATCTGGATTGCATCTCAAAGAAAGCAGAGATTGATTGTTTCTTTCCCTGCATTTTCTTGAGAGATCTATAACCATCTGCATCTGTTACATGAAATACTGTTGCTCGATTCTCTTCTAATCCTATTCTCTTAAAAATAGAAGGAGACATAGGTAACCACATCCCACTTAGACTGATTCCAACATCAAAGAGTTTATCAGATAAACTTCCTGCCCATCGAACACCTTCATCTACGAGTATCTTTTCGGCTAACTCTTCAGCCTCAGACATAATTCTAAACTTGAGAAGAGGTCTACCATTAATAGTAATATCGCCCTTCTCATTTTTACCTATGTCCTTTACCACCATCTTTTTGTTTTTGAATTTACCACCCAAAACAGTATCCCCAACATTAATGGGTATAGTGATATCTTCAGAATACTCGCTGAATTTCTTCATTTATCTAAACTCTCTATTTGTGCGATTAGTTTCTTTTTAGTATGTCTACGATCTAACTCTATTCCTAAAGAACGACCATGCTCTTCAAGTTGTTTTTTAGTCATACCTTGTAAATAAGGTTTTGTAGGTTCTTCTTCAACTTCATGTTTTGATTCAGGCCATCCAGATAGGAAGGATTTAAATCGGCTCCAAATAGTCATTTCAACCACCTTTCATTGTTTGATTATGTTATTTCTTTTACTTTAATGTTCTATAAACTTCCATAAGTTCCTCATCTGATACAGGAGTCGCCATAGTAAAATATCTTTGGTGACCGACTCTCATGAAAGCCTTAATATCTGAAAAACTAGGATACTTGGATTGTAAATTGTGGAGTAAATGATCTGGGCTAAGGTGACAAGTCGCGCATTGATTGTCTCTTGCAAATACCCTTGTAGACTTTTTAAATCTTTCACTCTGTACTAATACTGAACTTAAATCTTTTTCCATCCATACCATTCTCTCTTTGATATCTGGAATAATTATGAATGTCATATAGGCTAATATACCTATAATAATGTAGATCCAAATTCTACTGGAAACCACCAGATCTTTAGTTTCTATTTCGATCTGTTTTACTGGTTCTACTTCTACTAGTGTTTCTTCGTGTTCTTTTTTTGGTTGCTGTGCCATAATCTACCTCACTTCTTTTTGCCGACTTCATTCAGTTTTTTAGTTATTTGTTGTTGAAACCATTTCAATACTATCGGTATACTTACATTAGAAGTAAGTCCAAATAGAAACCCTACTGGATACCGATAACTGGCATAAGGAGCCAGTTGTGGTATGTTAGTAAACACTATTGAAATCAACAAATAGCCCGTAAGCGACATACCCATATTGATTAATAAATCAAAACCTATTAACCAAGACTGTCCATCGTACTTGTCTTTATTGTCTGTTCTGTAATTGAATAGAAACAACCAAAATGATGCAAACAAAATCACTGCCATCATTATTAGTTCATCTATCGCGAAAAGTTCATTCATCTAATACCTCTTATGGAAATCCTATCTTTTTTAAGTCATTTATTGTTGATGTGGCGTCTATGTGATGGACTCCTATTCCTCCCGCTTTTTCCCATTCTCTTATATTTCCTAAATGGTCATCAATCAGTATATTTGGCCGTTTATCTCTTCCGTCTACGGCAAAATTCTTTTTGTTTTTTCTCAATACAATTCTCATTCTATCAGATGGAAGTCTAAAATTTTTCTTCATCCATCGTGTCTTATCTTTCCATGCTCTTTTTGCTACTGGGCCTCTTGATTCTCTTGGTACGGCAGTCAACATAAAAGGACTGAATTGTTTTATGTATCCCCAAAGTTGATCAGCATCTTTCATCTTTGGCATTTGTAAAAACATATCTACTGGTAAATCATCCCAATATTCATCCTTGAATTTGTGTCCAAGAATTCCTGTAGTGTATGTAGTGAAATCAGCAACTACTCCATCCATATCACAATATATTTGTGGATTATCAAATTCAATCAAATGTTGTTTAAAGGTTTTCATCAGTACTTTATCTGGTCTAAAGTGGTTATTTTTTTGATTTTACTTCCTGGCCCTTGACCTTTAAAGTCTCCTGTTAGGTCATAAGTAGGAGGCCATGCATCCCATCCCTTTTCACCTTTTTCTATTTGTTTCTTTTGAAGTGCTAGATTTCCAAATTTCTTAATATAATCAAGGGCATCTTTTTTATCATAAGTTACCAATCTTGCTGTTCCTGTCCAACCCATAACTGTTTGACCATCTGTGTTTACTCTATCATGACCAACATGGAAAGAATTTTTAGGATATAAGTATTGTCCACTCGTATCTTTAGTAATAGTCATGTATAAAGCAGTACCTTCTTCTTTTCCTTTTGGTTGTCCACTAGCGGCTTTACCATGTTCTGAATCATCCATATACAAAAACTTTGAAAAAACTATATTTAATTTTCCATGTTTACCACTATTACTTAAATCTTTAGAAGAATATTTGGTAATGTCTTTTTCTTCGTTGATATGTTGTTTGAATGTTTTCATTTTCCAGCTCTCTTTAACATGGTTATCTTCCTTCTCCAAGCAGGTTTTTCCATTTCTTTATCTATCTCACGAATACCTTCAACCATACCATTAATGTTTGCCATCTTATTTTGTACAATATCAAAGTCTCCTGACTTCGCCCAGTTATGGATTTCTGCTATTGCACGAGTTGCTTGGTTTTTCATCTGACTATAATCCAATCTCCCAAAACCCTGAATGTAAACTTCAGGATCTTCTGCTTCCTTAGAAGTTTGAGGTTTGGTATTCCAGATTGAAGCCCTCTTGCCTTCTGTGACTATATCGTAATCTTTAAAGTTTTTCATTTAGTCCTTTAGTCTTTCCACATATTGAGTAAACCCATTATACTAGCTATTGTTGCACCTACGAGTCCACCTACTACTACGATCATACCCATCAATTTTGATTTGTATTGTTCGACTTGTCGAACTCTTTCTTCTACTTTATGTAATGATTCACTTACACGGCGTTCCGAATGTCCTATCTCGTCATGGACATTTCCTATCCGTGTATGAAGGAGTTTTAATTCAGAGCGGATTTCGTCATCTACTTTACTATGTCGTTCCTGCCGAGAATTTAATGATTTAATTTCTACTGTCAGATCTACAATTCGGTCTGCGGTACTGTCAAGTTTGGATAAAAGAGCATCAATTTGTCTACCCCTAGATTCAACCTCTTGTTGTAACAGGCCGACTTGGAGCTTGACATTATGAAGCTCTTCTGCCATTGTACCTTACTTTATTACTTGTGTCAACCTTAATAGTTCCACACCAGCATTTAAGGCTTCTTCAATCTTAGTTTCAATATCAGAATCATCATCATCTGATACTTCAAGATTGAAGTTTGCTTGAACATAATCTACTAATTCATTCCATTCCGATGCGTCTAAATCCATGACCTCTGGAATTACTTGATCAATATCATCTAATGCTGGTGCTAATTTCTTCATGGGTTCGATGAAGTTTAATCCATCAGACCATGTGAACTCCCCATCTGCAGTTGATTTTTTAATTGCATCGACTAAAGAAAAAATGAAACACAACAGTTCTTTAGTTTGCTCTATACCTCGCTCTTCAGCCATTTTAACTCCTTCCATATCGGAGAAATAGCATTGGCCCGCCTTCTCCGTTTTGTAAAATTATTGGACGCCTAGGATGTTTTAGCCCATACTCTCTAATCGCTAAACCAATATTACCACTACCTACATATTTTTCGTATCTATGATATTTTTGTTTTCCAAGTCTACATTGATGAAACATATCTGAGTCTACTACGAATACTTGTTTACCAGCAAATGTTCCTAATTTAACTTCTTCTTCAACCTTTTTCTTTTTCTTCTTTGGTTTCCATGTCATGGGATCATCACCAGTTCCTACGACTGCAGCTCCTGTAGTGTTTACTGGAACTTCTGATTCTACTAATGACACTTCTAGTTTGTCATAATCTCCTTTTTGCATAAGATCATCCATTGCCTTTTGAGCTTTTCCACCAGAATTATATGTACCAAGTATCTTACCATTTTTATCTTTAATTGTATACTTACCTTTTTTCCAACCTTCATCAAGTTCAAATCCTTCTGGCATATAAGAATATTTCCACTTATCCCCCACCTTCAATCGTTTTCTAGATTTCAAAAGAATATGACCACTAGGAAAAATAGGTTTTCGTATTTTTAATTTCAACTGTCTTTCAGTTCCAACATGAGAAACCTTACCCTTTTGAGTATTTCCTTGTACAATATACCAATAAAATACTTCTTCATTAATCTCAACTTCTTCACTTAATTTTTTATGTGTAGCTTTTGATATTTTTTCCAAATCAGACTTGTCTAAATCACTTCCCAAATAATCCTTAACAAATTTTTGTATAACTTTTATGTCTGTATTTTTTTTAAGTTTTCCATATTTTATCATTTTATCTGCAAGTTTTGAAAAAACATCAGATGCTTCATCAACTTCTACTTCTTCACTTACTGTCTTAATCCAAGTATTGATTTTACTTACTACATCTCTAGAGGATTTAATCTTTGTCTTCCTCATATTCTTTACGTTTCTATGGGAAGCAAACATTTCCATTGTTCCATCAGTTGCAATCCGTATCATACCAAATCGTGCATTTTGTAATATATTATTTGGCCAATCTTTTTCTGATTCTAGAGTAAGTTTTATTAGTATAGCAACATTCTCATCACCACCTAAAGTAGAACTTGCAACGGATACCCATCCCGCTTTGATTCCTTTTTTGATTTCTGGAATCCACTTACCTACATCTTTCACATCAAGTACTGATGCCTCTTTAATGGGTTGGTCTTCTTTTATCCAATCCGCGAAATCTATTCTACGGACTCCAACTGCCTCTTTCATTTCTATCTCCATTTCTTCGGTTTGGTTATAGAGGGCATCTCTCCGACTCCTTTTCATTCCAGCTTTTTTAGCGGCTCGTCTTATACCAGAATCCTTTTCTTTCTCAAGAGGTTCATCTGGTTTGGATTTCTTTGGAAGTAACCCCTGTTGTCTCCATTGATCTCTTCTTTGATCAACTCTTTCTTTACCTTTTTTACCCCACCAATTTGCTTTTTCTTCCATTGCCATTTTAGTGGCGGTGGCGTACATTACATTTTCCCACTCTACACCATATCTATCTTGGAACTCTTTTTTCTTTTTCTTGAGTGACAGTACTATTTCTTCTCTCTTCTTAACCTCAGCATCTGTCATCTCTCGTTCATTTACTGACTGGCCTGGAGTCATTTTCCTGTACTTATCAAGAGACTTCTTCTCTCCCCAAACACAAGGAGTACCATCTTCAATCAAGAATTTATCGGCTTGAGTTAAACCATATTGACCTTGAAAAACTTCCTTTAGTTCTCCAGCATCTTCTTCCCAATCAGATTCAAGGAACTTGTTGAGCTCACGTTCCATGTAATTCTCATCAGTCCAGATTCTTTTGTTGTCTTGTTCTTTTAATAGGAATAATGCTGCAGCATAATTGGTAAGAATTGACTTACCAATAATTGGAACTTTCTCAATTAATCTACGAATCTTAAAAACCATTCGATGAAGCATTGTATATCCTGCTTTTTCATCGACTGTAGTTAGTTCACTACTCTTTTTAAGGATCTGACCTTTTTTGTCTATTATTCCATACTTGTATGCATCAGTTTTCTCCCATTTCATAGTCAGTAAACGGAGAAAGCGGAATACAAAGTATAAATCAGCACCTCTCGATGCCTGTTTTATTACTCCACTAAGTGATGGCATTTTTGTCAAACTCCCTAAGGCGGTCTATAATTCCTTGATCCATTGGGATGTCAGTCACCCGAATTTCTTTACCCATTATGGATTCTATTTTATCTTTTGGCATGTAAGAAAGATATAGTAAAAAAGTCTTAAGCATCGGCCAGAATTCTTCATCTATTTTATAGAAAAGGATTCTAGTCGCAGCTTGGACTGAGAAGACATTATAGAACACAATGATATGGTTCAATATAAGTCTTTCTTTCAAAATATTTTCCGTATGGTATTGGTTGAAGAGCCGTTTAATATACTTGATTCTTCTCAAGTCATCGTTAAACTCTTCAACCTCTACACATTGTGGATTATCATATTCTTTCATTGCGAAGAGAAGAAAATTCTTCTCATTCAAATCATCAAATCTCAATAATTTACCTCAATTTATCTACCTATTATGTACTTGATGCGGCTACAGTTACACCAGTTGTATATGATGTTGCCATCCACATTGTTCCAGATCCACCAACTACAGCTTCAACATGAACTGTTGTTCCTACAGGAGTAGAGGCCGGAATTGTCAAAAAGTCTGTTGCACCTGCACTGAATGCAGTTCTTGTATGTTCATCACCAGAACCACCTGCAGCATTGAATGCATCAAGACAGAATCCCTGTGAACCACCTGCAGCTGCAGTCTCACATAAGATTTTACAAGTATCACTACCATGAAATACAGTAGTAACAACAAAATCAAAGAAAGCTCCAACATCAACAGCTGTAATAGCTGGAAGTGTAATGAGGTCTGCATAACCAGTTCCACTACCAATCAATTGAATTATTGCTCCAGATTCTGCGAGAGTCAATGTACTTGTTGTGGTATTGGCCTGAGTATGAGATATTACCATTCTCCTATATCCAAATCCACCCTTTGCAGTTTGAACAGCAGCAAATCCAGTTGGTACAGCTTTTGCACCATCTGTAATACGAGCAACTTCAAACCCATCATACTGTTTGAGAGTCATGTCGAATGCATCGGTAAGAGCTTGGATGTTTGCATCCTGTGAAGCCAAACCAACTTTAATGTCTGTAGCTTTTAATGTAATATCACCATCAGCAACAATATCTAAGTGACTATCAGCAGACTGATGAATGTATGTAGCAGAGTCACCAAATTGTAACTGAGTTGTTCCTACACCAGAATCATCTGATAAGAGTAATCCTGTATCTGCAACGTGAGTTAAAGTAACTTCTCCATCATCACCGAATGCGATAACTGCAGCATCAGCGAGGAATAAGTCACTAAATTGAAGTGAGGATGTTCCAAGATATGCACCATCTTGTGCATCTGGTACGATACCAGTTTGAACAGTTACTAAACCCTCTGCATTAAGAGTACCATTCAAGTCAACCGCAGTTGCTGTCAGATCAATCTCATCTGTAGCACCGATTGAAAGTACTGTAGCACTTGAACCTTGAATGAACTGTGATGCATCATTGAACATCAACTTTTTAGTTGAACCGATTGTAAGACCATTAGTAGCATCATGAGTGATGGTTACTTGGTTAGGACTTGCACCCATTGTAAGAACCGCAGCTGCGGAATCGAGTGTTAAGTCATTACTTACTAGAACTGCTGTTGAGGCATTAAGATCAATAGTGACTTCACCATCGACTGTCAATACTCCGTCAGCTGATTGGTGTATGAAACTAGCAGCATCACCAAACATAATTTTACGAGTGGAATTTAAAGTAAGACCAGTATCTGCCGTATGAGTCAGAGTAGTATCTGCAGGATTGTCGCCGAAATTAAGTACGGCACCATCTGCAAGAAATACATCTGAAAACTCAGATCCAGCTTTACCAAGATATGCACCATCTTGTGCATCAGCAATAATACCAGTTGCTATTGTTACCTCTCCATTAAGGAAAGATTTTAACGTAACTCCCAAGCCTCCATCTGTAGATATAGCACCAGTTGTTGAACTACTTGTATCGGTAGTGTCATTAATATGAAGTGGTGCACCAGTTGGAACTTGACCTAATAGATTCGCAACTGTGAGTTTCTTTGATGTTGTAGCACTCGTATCTACAACAGCAAAAATATCATTAGTTGCTACATCGGCGGCTGCTAGGGTAGTTAGTTCTGAAAACTTTACATCAGCCATGGTTTGTTTCCTTTATGTTTTTTCGTCTTCATTTTCCTCTTCACCCTCTGCAGGTTCTGATTCTTCGATGGACGATTGATTAGATTTTTCAATAAAGTAGTCACAAGTTTGAATTGCACCACTTATTGCATTTAATTGAACTTGAGTTCCTTCGGCCTGTGTTTTCAGCTTTTGTAATTGTTCCACCAAGGCGTCACGATCACCCTCAAGTTTTTCTTTTTCTTTAGTCAACTCTTCTAACGATACTGTAGACATAATATAACTCCAAATAAAAGGGGATCAAATAGATCCCCCAAATTAATAATGATTACGAACTTGCCGTAGTAATACCGATATTAACTCCACTGGCTGAACCAGTTCCGTTTATCATACTACCCTGACCAATAGCACACCAACCTACTGATCCTGTCCACATTAAAGTGACGGATGTACCGATTGCGAGGAATGTCCATGCAGCAGCTGCACCCATTGTGGTTGTAGCTGTTAGTTTTGTAGTTCCACCAGCAATAGCTTGTGCTATAACAGTCTTAACTTGACCTACAGTAGATACATCAGCTAATGTTCCTGTAGCCGCACCACCACTAGCATTGTTAATGAGTGTAACAGCTGTTGTAACAGAACATGCACCAGAAGATGTAATAGTTTCTGTACTATTCAATCCAAGAAATGTTGGAATTTTGTTGAATACGTTTGTAGTTGTGATCTTCTTGTTAGAAGGACTTGAGGACGGACTATCTACTACATGAAACAAATCATCCGTAGAGAGTGCTGTTGACTCCGTTAGAGCCGTAATTTTCTTATCTGCCATTTGTTATCTCCTTATGGCTATGGGCCGGGACTCGGCACCGTTAAGGTAAAAAGTACTGGGCCTCCGTATCATACGAAAGGGAATGGCCCAGATACAATATAGTGATTTTTTCACTAATCCTAATATTTATCTATCTCATCAATAATGACTTGAAGATTCTGTTGAGATTCACCATTCTCTTCTTGAATGTGATCTCTAAGTTTTTTCAAATCATTGCCATGTTTTTCTACTGCCTTTGAAAAAATATGATTATAAGGTTCTTCAAGAGCAGAATGAATATCTTTGGTAGTATCTCCTTTTGGTTTTGGAGTAGGTTTAGGGGGTGGAGCTAAAATCTCACTCATTACCCCCTTAACACTCATCCTTGATTTACCACCTTTATTTTTCTTCGCTTTTGCCATTTAAACTCCATTATTAATTAATTACCTATTCATCTGGTGTTGCTAGATCTTCTCCATCACCAGTAATACTTGACGCTGCGACAAGGGTTTCGTAGTGAATTCTACCAGCTCTTCCACCAGTACCTACAGTTCTCTTAACCCAACCAAGATGGGCACCCATCATATCACGTTGTCTACCTAAGTTATTACCACTACCCGCATCACCAACACCTAATGCTGCTGTTGCTGTTGCCTGCTCACCCTTTAGCTTATGGTTTTCACTTGGGCCGTCAGTAAGTGTGATTTTAGATCCACCTTTAGTTGCAGACAAATAAAGTTTATTTGAAGCAATTTCGGTAACATAGTAGTATGCTGCATCAGTAAGTTCAGCAATCGCTGTTCCACTATTAATATCATACTGGACACGATCACCAACTATAAATGTGTGACTTGAAATGGTTATCTCACCATTTGCTGCTACTGCAGAAGCTGCATTGAACGTATGTTCTTCCTGTGCAACTGTTATTGTAGGAGCAGTAATATAATCTGAACCAGAAGTTGTTATTGTGTAACTATCAACTTTTCCACCCGAAAGGACTGCTGTTGCAGCTGCAGTTTGACCAACAAGAGTATGATTTCCTGCTGTTCCACTAACACCTGAGATACTTGTCAAACCACCAGATGGTTTTCCAATACCATTGTTTGCAGTTGCATTTGCGAAAGAATCGTACAGATAAACCGCAGTTGAATTTGCAGTTCGAGTATAATATACATTGTTATTAGTTAATCCACTTGGAACTGCACCAGAAGTTGTTCCACTTTTAGCTGAATAACTACCGCCTGGGAAGTTATAATACCTCATATTTGTTCCTGTTGCTGGTATAGTAGAACCTAATACAATTGCATCATCAGCAGCAACTACAACTGAAGTACTTGTAGCATCAAATGTACGAGCAGTGGGTTGTGCAACAGTTACAGTTGGAGCTGATGTATAACCTGCACCACCTTCGTCTGTATCTTGACCTGCACCACTATAAGTGTTTTTCTGATTTGAAATAGCCACGACATCATCACCACCTGCCATTGCCTCAGCACCAGAGAATCCGAAAATTCCAAGTGTTGCTAGAGTATGACCAGTTCCATCATCTTTTGTAATTTTGATGTGTCTTGGTATTTGTGTTATTGTAATATCTTGGTTAGAAGCAGTACCACCTTCATAAACTCTATCCATTGTAAGAGCTGTATTACTTGTGGCTGTTACTACCCTGTACAGTTTAGAATCAGGCAAAATAAGAGTATCGCCGACCTCTATTCCGTCTGTACTAATGTAATTAGCTGCAGGTGAACCCCCTGCTATTGCGGCATTGCCATTGGTAACACTAGTTTTACCAGTAGCAGTTGTGCCATCGTTCATTCCCCATAGAGACATTGTTACTCTCCTATATAAAATTGTTGTTGGGCGGTGTTTTCCGGCCGCCGCCTTACGTTGGGAAGTTATTTTCCCTATAGTTATTTATAAAGATTACTCACTATCTTTGCGTGAATGTTTCCTTATAAATCTCAAACCGATTGATTCATTCTTTAGTCTATTCTTTTTGGCTTGTTTTTCAGCCTTCTTCTTATCTCTCATCATCTTTTTATATTCTTTTGTAGATGGATCGTCAAAAGGACTATTAATCTTCTTTCCTCCTGTTTCCATGTCGTATTCCAGATATGCATCATAAGATACATAAATGTCCGAATCACGATCATAGTACATTCCAGCTTTAGGATCATAATAGAGAACTTTTCCAGAACGTGTCATGAATGGCCCTTCTAGACCTCTCATTTCATCGTATCGTTCACGATCAATAGCAGGAAGTATTGAATATCCTTCTTTTTGAACTTTGATTCCCCATTTTTCCAACTTTTCCAAATTGGTTTCTTCTGTTTGTGGGTATCTCTTTAGAGCATCTTTGGTATATCCACCATCTTTGTCATAATCTTTGAGTTTTATAGAAATACCATAATCATCAAGAGCATCTTCTAGTTCAAAATCTGTCATGTCATATTGGTCTGCTTTCGCTTCGATCTTATCAATCCAGTTCATCTTAGCTCTTTTGTTCATAGTATACTTACCTCTTTTGTCCTTAGACATCCACTTCTTCTCTACTTTCTTGACTTCATTATCAAACCAATCTTCTTTGATAACTTCCTCTGTCATAGAACATTCACCCTTATCGTGCATCTGATCACACTCTGGACATTGAATCATTTCTTCTGCAACTACTTCTGGTGGTTTACCCTTGTATATGACATTACCCTTCAATGCCTTCTCTGCCTTTTTGACATCTTTCTTCTTGACATATACTTTGTTATTTTTCCATGTACCTTTTAGTCCTACATCAGATAATGCCATCTTTACTTGAAGTGCAGTTCCTTCATCAAGTTCTACTTCTTCTATTGTATACTTGACAACCGACGCTGCCATATCACCTTGAGCAAGTGATACTTTATTACCTCTCTTATACAAGTAAAATTTAACACTTTTTGGATTTTTGACATTTTGTAATGTGGCTTTGTGTACTTTAGCTTTACCGACTATATTCTTAGCTGTTACTTTAAATGTAGATTTACCAGAGGACATAGAGGATTTAAAGTCTATTGTAATGGTATCACCCTTCTTTAGAGCATCGAAATCTTTTTCGGAAACTTCTTCTTGAAGACCCATTTCACACTCACCACAATGTTCTTGTAGTTTGTGTCCACCTTGAAAACTTTCTACATAGTCTCTTCGGCGTAGAAATGTAATACCATATTCCTGTTCTACAAACTTCCATCCAAAGGTTTTGGCCATAAGGTCATGGACAAATTCTCTTGGTTCTGTATCACTTGGAATTAGAGATGCTTTAGGGATTTTACCTTTTTGCATTTCATCGGAAACCCTCAAGAAATCGCCTTTGTCTATTCCACCACTCTTGAGTGCATAATCTCTGAGTTGTTTACCTACACTTTTGATTACTTCTGGAATTGGTGCAGGAACTTTGGCTTCCTCAAGATTTTTTTTTTCTTCTGTCTGGTAGACTTTTCTAAGAGCTTCTGCCCATGTTTTTCTGGAATGAGGATTTCTGTGAAGATCTGCACTCTCTACTTTTGGATTCTGTTCGATCTCTTCTTCCTCACCTTGTTCCGCTTCAGTTTCGTCTGGAGCATTCATTTCTTCATCTTCATCAGAAGCTTTATCTTTGAGTTTTTGAATTACTAGGTCTGCTAGTCTGTCCAGTTTTTCACCTTCTACATCGTCAGGATCAGGCTCATCTTCACCTTCTGGTTCTTCTTCTGGTTCTTTTTCAGCTGCTTTTGCATCTGACTCACCATCACCTACTGGATCTTCATCTTCGTCTTCTGGTGGAAGTTCTTCATCTTCCTCTTTCTTCATTCGAGCTTGAACTCTGTCACCAAGACTTTCTTCTTTTTTCTTATCTTCTGGTTCTGGTTTCTCATCGTCAGCTTCCCATCCAGCATCTAGTGCATCGTAGAATTCTTTTTTCTTATCGGGGGCTAATTCAGCAGGACTCTTTACACCAAACTTCTTAAGCATGGTAGTAACGAATTGCTGATATTCTTCCTTGTCACCAGACTTTTCGGTAACTTCTTCGGAATCTTTCTCTTTCAATTTCTTCTGGACTTCACGCATTATCTTGCGTTCTTCTCTCTTTGCCTGAGCATCCAGTTTTAAAACATCTTGAATGACTTTGAGTATATCAGCCATCTGTCTTCTCCTGTTCAGTTGTAGGTTCTGGTTCTTTGTCCACTTTCACTTCTTCTTGTTTTTCTTCTTGTTTGGGTTCGCCTCTTAAAACTTTAGCTGCAGCATCAGCTACACCTTTCAATTCACTAAATGCATTTTTCCCAAAATAATTTGGATCTTGAGTACCTAATGGCATGTTTTCTCCCCTTGTTCTGGATCATATTCTGCAACTAAAGCCATCAGAGATGGTGAAAGTATAGACCACTTAGTTTGAAGTTTAAGTACATCTATACCCATACTAGTTGCTCTTTGGACAATTTTATCCGCTTGGTGTTTTGTGAGTTTAGCTTTTTTCATTAACCATTTTATAGCATCTTGGATCTTATCTTCATCGACAAGTTCTTCATACTGCACACTTTCACTAACCTCACTAATATATTTATAAATAAACGAGTTGTCAAAATGCTCTGAAACGCGAACATTTGACATAAATCTTATATATTTTTTACTTAATTGTTCCATTTCAAAGAAATCTTTTTGATTAATCTTTCCTGTTTCCGACCATTTATCTCTATAATATAAAAATTCATCTAAAACTACTAAAGATTCTTTCACATAGAACATATCCTTATCTTCTAGACCACTCAAAGAGTTAATCATTTCATCGAATACATCATAAGCTTCTGGACAAGTATCTAGATATCTGGTTGTATATCCCTTATATACTAAATTGGAGGCTTCTAATCTTCCAGAAGTATCTGGTTTCCGAATATCAAAATCTATATCTTTCCACTTTTTACCCTCTGCGACCACCGATAATCTCATACCTTTACGAATATCATTAAACATTTTCTTGACGATCTTATCACTGGCTTCGGATGGTACACCACTACGGAATGACTTAAAATCACCCTCTACAGCAGCTGCTCTCATCTTAGAAGCTGACATACCTTCCACACCATCTGAATCTGGATCACGTTCTCCAGCACTTACTACTTCAATCTTCTCAAATTCGTAGAATCCATGAGCTTTATCTTCTCCATTGTATCTCTCTAGTATCTTTTTGAAATCCTGTACTCTGTCACTACCGACTACCATTACAAGGTTTCTGTACTTACCAATGTCATACAGTTCTGATGCTATATGAAGAGCTGTTTTCCCTCTACTTGCTATAATATTTGAATCATGTTTAGGAAATATTTTATGCATGTAACTTATTTTTTGAGTTTGAGTCAATGGATTCTTCTTAGCATCTTGAGTATGACTTGGATAGATAAAGAAATCCCCACCTTTAGATCTGGCAACATTTTCTACTGCAATAATAAGTTTTTTGTGACCAATCGTTGGTGGATTGAATCTTCCAAAAGTAAATACTACTGTATCACCTTTCTTTTCTGTCATAAATTTTTGATAGGTTTTCATCCTCGTACCTTCGTTGCTAAGTCTTTATCCGCACCACCCCATGTTCCTTTACCCTTCGTAATGAAACTATTGACTCTGGCGAATGCCCATTGTTGTGCTGTAGTTCCTGGCCTATGTCCTGTCTTATATGCGGCCATTCCTCTATCATAGACTTTCTTGAGGATACCATAAGAAATACCAGACTTCTCAGCTTTATTCTTCAATCCTTCTATTTCTTCACCAAACATTTGTTTATACTTCTTTGTGTGTTTAGATGGTTTAGTTTCTGCTGAAGCATCGCCTGGAGCTGGGCCAGACTTCTTCTTTGCAAAGTGAGCTGCTCTTTTCTCTTTGGTAGATTTAGACATATCCCCCGCATAATATTTTGCAGGTTGTGTTCCTTTTTTATCTTTGATGTCTGAATCTTGTTTTACACCCTCATCTACTTTAGAACCAGCTCTCCATTGATAACAACTCCAATATCTTGCTTTCCATTTGGGGCCAGGATCATCACAATTATGTCTGGCACGGAAACTCTTTCTTCTTGCAGGATCATCTCGTTTAATTTCCATATTAGGATCACCGAAATTTACCTTCACTACATTTCCCTTTTCGTTCTTTACATAAACTGAAAACTTCTTCGGGCCATCTGGTGTACGAAAAGGATTATCCAATTCAACCTTCCTACCTTGATATTCTGCTTCTGAAATATATTTCCTAAATGTTTTCATGGTTTCTTTATCTTTGCCCTAATTTTTTTAATTTGTTTTGAAATCTTTGTGGACTTATCAGTAAGTTTTTGTTTCTTATCAGAAAGTTTCTTTATCTTTTCTTTTCTCTTCAGAGTCATTGCTTTATTCACTACACTCATAGGGTTTACTTTGTCCAGTGCATCTTGCATTTTGTCTTTCATAATACCAGTTAATCCACCCGCTTTCTTTAGTTTATCCATCTTATCTTTAATTTTATCCATTGGATTTATGGCTTTAACAATTCTCGCTCCGATACTAGGATGTTCTTCTAACTCTCTCCGCAGTTCCTTAAAAGTTTTCATTTAGTCCAATTCTTTGCTGCCGTAAAGTTTTGATGTGCAAATTCAAGTCTGTCCACCAACTTGACTGCTTTTCCCACTTTATCTATTGCCACAAACCCCTCTGGTTGTGTAACTCTATAACCCTTTTCAGTACGAACAAAGGTATCCATAACCCCCCTCGACTTCTCTAACTTTCGGATAACCATGTCTTTGGCAATTACTATAAGATTCTGTATATCTAATATTTTGACTAATTGACTTGAATTCCCACGAAAAAACTTCATCTTCAAGTCCATTACTTGTTGTTTGTTTGCTTTATTTTGTGGTCTTTTTACCTTCTCTACCTCTTTCTTATATCTATCGTAGACCCAAGCAATCAAATCTCTTGTATGCATTCTAGTATTTTTAATTTTCTCTCCAGCCCTGACCTTCGTATTGTTAAATGTTTTGATGAGTGTCTTGGTTTCCTCATCTTCTGAAATCATGGTTAATACACCAGAATCAAGAGTTTGAAATGTCTTTCCTATTTGTGATAAGACCTTAGTAATTGCATCTGTTTCGGACTTATTAAAGTTGATAGTTCCAGAAGTGTCTTTGTAACTAGCATCTGAAAACCATACACCAGAACTTTTATCCAATCCCCCCAATCTGACAGAGAATGACGCAGACATATCTTCCATCGTTTTACCACTATAAGTAGTGTGAAAAACGATCCCCATAGAAGACTTTAAAATCTGCGACGCACTCTCCATCGGAACAGCGTATACTATCGTATTCGGCTGAAAAGTAACGTATTGTTTTCCTTCAATGGTCTTTTTCTCCAAGTCATCTTGTGTGAACAACATATCACCTTGAAGAACATCTGTAATTCCTAGTTTGGACAGCTCTGTGAGTGCTACCTTGAGTTTGTTGTTAAGACCTGAGCCCGAATGATTTCGGTCAATGTCTTCATGAGAATAGTTGATCTTCGCGTTCTTATTGAATACACCTTTAGTACCCACAAAGAACTGTCCATTCTCAGGGTTAATACCCGCGAAAATAGCTGGGGCGCCATCCCACTTTACTGTCACGTTGACGCTGGACTTTGCATTTCCAGCCAACATATCTCGTAGAGACTGAAGGAAGTTAATTGCTCCTCTAGTTCCTACTACACCATTATTTAGAACCTCATCTTCTAGGTGTTCTAGGTGTAAGTTTTTTGCTTCTGTGAGAAATTCAGTATAACTAAACACCATAAACCTTTTTAAACTCTTCTGAGTCTATTACTTGATAACCTTCAAAGACATAAGACCATTGACCACCACCTTTATTTGTTCCCATTCTGTTTCTAATATATTCTAACTCTCCTTCTTCAGTCATTCCCATACAAAACGCACTATACATTGTATAATACTTTTGTGACTTATCATTCATGGCCCTAATTCCCACTAATGGTATATCAGTTTTAGTCAAACCATCCATTTTTTTATCTACATAAGATTGAGCACTACCAAGATATTCAAAAACATCTGAATCATCTATATCTTTAGCTCCATATACTTTGTATACAGGAAGCACAGTAGATCCAAAAAACATTTCTCTTTGTAGGTCAACTATTTCTTTTGCCAATGATTTAGAATTACTCATAACAGTACCACTAAACATTTCCTTTAATGCTGTAATAGTAACCCAATTAGCATATAATTTTATCCGTTCATCTAAGGTTTCTCTTCCACCCACTCTTAAACCAGTAGCACCAGCAAATATTATATTATCATATTTTTCTGTTCCTGTTTTATAAGCTTTGATTTCTTTATCAATAGTTTTTGCTAATTTCTTTAAATCTGTTGCTTTTAAATTTTTCAAATATGGTACAACATTCTGGGCTTTTCTTTCCATTAAAACTTCTTCTGAAATTTTTACCTTTACACCCGACTTATTCAATAATGCTTGAAAATCTCCCATTGGATCTTTATTCATTCTTGATATTAATTTATCTTTTAGACCACTACCAAAACTAAAAATCTTTCCAACTATTTTATTAAATGTTGCTTTAATACTATCCCAAACTTTTACTCCAACATTTTTTACTTTACCTAAAGTATCTGTAAACCAACCTTCATGCATTGCATGTTGATACATTTGATCAAAGTCTTCTAATCCATATCTGTCTTTGATTGCTTTGAAATATTTTCCTAACTGTCCACCACCTTTTTCTTTTTTCAAGGATGCAAGAACAAATTCTATACCACCTTCCATAGAACATATTCCTGTGTCCTCATCAAAATCAACTTTCTTTGTCTTCAGTGCAGTAATAACTTTATCTGCTTCTGTATTACATATTACACAATCGGGAGTTGGTTTCTTTGACCCTGCTTTTTCTACTTGGTCATTTGCCTTTTCAGCGTTATAATAATCTTCAATCTTTCCATGAATTACATGATTAAATTTAGGAGATAATTTTAATCTTTTAAATGCTGTCATTCCTGCTGCCAATCTTACAACATCTGTCATATCTCCAATACTTCTCTTATTAGGATCTCTCAAAACTGATAAAATACCATCTACACCAGTTTGGTCATAGTCTTTACCATTTGTTAATGTTGATTCTATCTTTTTAAAAATATCATCTACTGGAACTTTACCACTAGCCAGATCCTTAAACATCTGTTCAGCATCCACAAATAATCCCATACATTGACATACTTCTATTGTTCCGGCATTCCAGTTGATGCCTCCACCAGCTTTTATTTTTACAAATAGTGGAGAAATTGAACCTTCTGATCCTATTATATGATATACATCACCTTTATGTTTTATATAAACTTCTACATTTCCACTACCAAGTTGTACTTGTATAGCATCTGAAGTTGGTTGTACCTTAACTAATACATCACCCTTTTTAAATGGTAATCCTGCACTATTAGCTTTCTTTAAATTGTCTGGCGTGGATGAAGGAGCAAACTCTGTGCCAATAGAATATTTGGTATCATATATGCTCATTTCTGTAAGTATTTTTTCAAATCTGGATCGAACTACAGATTTGTCATCAAATGATTTAAAGGTCAGCATATTACTCCACTAAAAAAAGGTTATAGCATTCTCCGAATATTTATAATCATCCAGCTCTTGGGGTAGGCGGCTCTGGATCATCATCCGCTTCTTCTGCTCTAATTCTGTAAAGAGTTGAGATGTATACTTGTTCTTCTAGTTCATGCCAACCAATACAGGATTCATCATCCATTACTTCGGCAAAAACATTACCAAATTGGTCTTCTAGAATGTATAGGGGTTCTTTGTCGTATGCGATGGATTTGTCCGTAATGAACAAACAATGAGCCATTACACCCAAATCTGGATAGATGTAAAAGCCTCCTGGCTCGAACGCCATGATAGGTGGGGGTTTTTCTTTAACTTTCTCTTTTCTATAATCTTCTAAATTTACAACATTAGTCAACTGGTTCGCCTGTTACGTTTAAAGGAAATTCATGTTCTTTAGCAAGTTCTAATACATCAGAAATTTTTGTTTCAGCTGTCTGAAAATCATAAATTCCAACTATAGCTTTTCCTTCTTTGTGTACTTGAAATGTCAAGGAATTTGCCTCTACCTCAGACTTATTGAAAATTTCCATAATAGTCCATGCAACAAACTCCATTGGTGTATAATCATCATTATGATAAATCACCTTAAAAGGTTTGGGTGGTTTCGGTTTAAATTTTATTCTTTTAGGGGGCCTGTCTTTGACCTGAGCTCCCCTTCCTTGATGTTCATCTTCAAACATTTTCTGTATTGATAGTTAATTTTTCTGGTGCTCCCGATATTGGTGGTAATGGAGCTTGTGATTGTTGCATCTGTCTCTGTTGTTCCTGCATTTTTTCATAAGAAGTTTTATCTATGAAATCAGCATTAAATGAAACACTTCTTCTCTCAAAATCACCATCAGTCCTAAATGGATATACTGTATGTTGAAGGTGTGCTGGAAATACAAAAAAGTCTCCTACCTTTGGTTTATGTTTGTATATACCACGTGCCAATCTTGTGGTTGGATGAGACGCACCCACAAACACAATATTTCCATCATCATCGCGCTCTGGTTTTCTAGAAGGTAAAAACTTAGGAACTTTGAGATACATTACAGTAGAGATTGCACATTCAGTATGGATATGAATAGGATTATATTCATTTTCCCATTGACTTACAACCCAAGCACTTTTCATTTGAGTCATGTATTCTTCATTTTCTATTCTGTATCTTTCTGCCATGGTGGCCTGTTGGAACATACATTGTTTAACATATTCTCCAATTACATTCAATAAAAACACAAAAATATTACCACTTGATCCGAGTTTATAGTTTTGCATCATTTCATGAGGAATAATTGGTTCATCCTCAATTTGACCAGCCAGATTATGACCCCAATTTTTACGTTCTGGATCAGCTAAAATTTCATCAGTAATTTTAATCATACCTTCAACAACTGCATCTGGAAGTGTTGTTCTCATCAAAACATCAGACCAAGGCTGTATCATTTCAACATTAACTTTTAGTTCTGGATCATTGGGAGTTCCAGTACCTTTAGCTTTTTTGGACTGTTTCTCTTGCATTCTTCTTTGTGCTCTATTCATAATCAAATCCTGTAAAATCGCGTTTTTTAAATTTACCGCCAGTGGCTACATCAAAAGCTGGTGTATCATCATTTTGACCATTATCGACTAATTCATCTTGAGCTGTTTGATCTACATCAAACAACCTCATCTTATTTCTATTTATGCCGACAACAAATTTCTTGTTTACAGTTGGATCATTATACCGATTCTTCAACTGTTTAACCATTATTTGTCCAAGTTCTTCCATTTGTTCTGTAGATATAATTGCAAACATAAGATCCGCTGTAGCAGGTAGTCCGAAAGATTCGCTTGTGTCTTCCAAACCAACATCTGTATTGGAGTACCCCGATCTGGTTGTTTGAGTCGCTGATACGATTGGGATCTTATTTTCCACAGCCATTCCCCTAAGCTCCTCAGCAATGGATTTGATATATGTGTACGAATTGACATTAGCCCCCGCTTTTATTCTAGAAGAAGTACAAATATTCAAATAATCAACAAAAATAATATCTGGAACGAATGATCGTTTCAAATTCAATTCATTCAACAATGCACGAAAATGGTTCACATTTGCAGATGCAGTTGGGTACTCCTTAACTATCAGTTTACCTTTAGTTGTTTTCCTTAAATTTTCCATTCTCTTATCGTACATACTCTTTGAAAGAGCATGTAGATCATCAACTCCAATGTCGAGTAAATTTGCGTCAATTCTTTCAGCAATTTTCTCTTCTGCCATCTCCAATGTAATATAAAGTACATTTTGGTTTTGAGATAAACAAGAAGATGCAACATGACACATAAAAAGGGATTTACCAACTCCTGTTCCAGCAAGACAAATGTTTAATGTCTTTTGTGGTAATCCCCCCTTTGTGATCTTGTTGAAATATTCCAAGTCAAACGGAATACGTTCTTCCACACGATGATAAAAATCAAAACGATCATCGCTGTCATCAAGATAGTCATGACCGACATGAGGATCAAAGCTAACAGACAAGGCATCACTAAGAATGTCAGGAATAATCCCCTTATCGTTTGAAGACTTTTTATCATCCAAGATGCCGATGGATTCGACCACTGCATTGTAGATCGCCTTGTCTTGGCAGAACTTTTCTGTTGTATCAAGTAACCAGCTGAGGTCTGTGTACTCTTCTGTTTCTTTGGAAATGTCATCCAATAACTCCATAGCTTCTTTGAACTCTTCCTCGTTGATTTTCACCTCTTGAAGTTCAATAGACAAAGCTTCCTTTGAAGGAAGAGAGTTATACTTATTTACAAATTCATTTACAGAATCGTAAACAATTTTATCAGCATTATTTGTAAAATAATCGGTCTTTAAGAAAGGTAATACCTTCCTTGTGTATTCTTCATTCTGCAGAAGATTTGTTAGTATCGCTGATTCTATTCTCATGTTTTTTTGCTTGTTCCCATAATAATTCGATTATTGCTTTACCAAGATTTTTCTCAAAAATTTCACCTTCCTCATCAGTAATATCTCTTTCACCGATTGTGCCAGGTGCCATTACTATGTCATATTCATAATCACAGTCTACCGAGCCATCATTATTCAACTCTTCTTTTAGACTAAAATTTTTATATTTTATTATTACATGATGGAAAGGCCCATCAATTATTTGAATACAAAGATTTTTATCGTTTGGGTCTTCTGGATTGGAACAAACCCGAAACCAATTATTCTTCAGTTTCGGTATTGGTACTATCGGTGCCAAGTTCGGCATCATCACCCTTCCCATAAGAAAATTCTTGATCAGCTACTTCATCAAGTTTAGTTAAAAGTTCAGTTGTAAAATGTTTTTCTGGATCACTCAAAATTTGTTTACCATATAATTTTGATCCATCAGGCATTTCATAACGAGTCGCTACTTTCTTTATTATACCATACTTTTCAGCTAATTCAAGCAGTCCGTAATACCGACTTAATCCTTCGTCATAGGTTAAAAGAACATCAATTCTTTTGTTTTCCTTAGTCAATCTAGATTTGAAATTTTTACAATGAATAATATTTCCAACAACATCTGTTCCCACCTTTTCTTTTCTCTTGGATAGAAATACAATATTAGATGCTGCATACTGTAGACCAGAACCACCACCCATTACATCTTGTGGAAACATAGTTCCAACTTGTTTGTAAGTATGATTGGTCACCAGTAATGGAATACCCGCTTTAGCAAGTTTAAGTGTTAAGACTCTAAATGCACCTTTAACAATTCGTGCCTTGGTCATATCTACTTTGTCTGCACCTTCCGATACATCCCCAACTTCCTTTGCCGTTGACAACATTCCAAGACTATCAAGACATAAGAGTAAAGGTTTACCTTCACCATTCTCTAAATGTTTGTCTACTACCTTTGAACATTGTGTTGCAAATTCTTGAATCGTGGCCACAGGAAATTGTACAAATCTTTTTGTATCAATATTTCTTTCCTCGACCATCTCAGGAGTCATCGCGGACTCAGACTCAAAGTAAAGAACACCACCGCTAGGATTGTCTGTAAGAAACTGTTTGCAAAGACCAAGTAGAAAAAATGTCTTTCCTGTAGCAGACTCACCCGCGAAGGCGGTAATTTTGTTGGATGGCAGACCTTTATGTATACTGCCAGAGAGAAGCCCATTAAGAATATAAGAGCCTGTGTCAATGTACTCATTTACGTTTCCTAACATTCCGTCTGCAACTTTGGAAGCGTACTCATTTCCTGTTGCAGAAATTAATTCATCTAAAAAATCAGCCATTTACTAAAATCTTTCCTTTATCGCCTAGCCTTTGAGCTAGTTCATGTTCACACATATCTCTCAGACATACAATATCTTCAAGATCCATTTTCTTAACATGCTCTAAATGGACTTCAATATGCCCAGTTATATCTAGAGCTCTTTCCTTCGGCATAGTAGCCAATATTCCAGGCTGTCCAGAAGGTCTTTGAACACCTTCATACATAACCACCTGACCAACATTAGCTCTAGTACCATAATGATTATGTAGATATTCTTCTGAATATGTTATAGTTTGAGTATTTTTATCCATTGGATTTCCTTTTTTGTAGTTCAGCTAAAATCCTTAAACCTTCTTGATTAAGATCAACTCTATCGGAATAATCCTCAGATCTATTTCTACGCCACATAAGGTCTTTATATAAATCTCGTAAGTCTTCATCTAACCAACCACCATAATCTGTTTCCCAATTAATATTCATAATAATCCTATTCTAACATGAATTATTAAAATGTCAAGCAAAGAAATCCATAATAGTAGATTTCCTTTCGTAATCCCAGCCGATAGTATCCAAAATACCTCTCATTGGATCTAGAAAGGATTTCTGAAATTGTCTATCATAATCTATGTAGTCTTCCAATTTGAATTCTTTAGGGAGTTCCCCCAACATAGCAATTGCAGAATCACCAGTTGGATTTGGTTCTTTAAGATAGGTGTATTTAATCTTTTCGCCCTCTTGAATTTTTGGATATTTCTTGGTGAGTTTATTCCTCTCCAACATCATATTATAAATCAAAGACCCCTTAACATGAAGTGGTGTAGATTTACGATATATTGTAACAGAATCACGATACTTAGCGAGACCCTTTACCGATCTTGGAAAAGATACTTCTTCTGGAGCAAGATCATTAAACTGTTTACGATAGTTCTCAATGAAATTGATAACATCATCTTCAGTTTCATTTACTATAATCTTAAAAGCTTCCTTCAAAGCATTTCTTACAGACTCAGGAGTTGAGGACTTAACAGCCTCAATCCCCATAATCTTTAATTTTGGTTTTTCATACTGAACACCTTCTGAGTTATGAACATTCAGAATGTAATGTTTCTTTGCAGTCCAGATTCCTACATCAGCAAGAACCTCACGTTTCATTACCATCTTCTGTTGGAATGCATGAACGTATTCAGCTAGTTCTTCGTAACACTTTTCAATAACACCTTCTATCTTACCTTCACAAACTCCATCCATAAATTTGATAGTCTTGTCTGTATTTTCTAATCCTACTTTCCCGACAAGAGAACTAAAGTCAACGTATAAAGAGTCAGTATCAGAAGCAATAACGTAGTCTGATCCATCTGTTTTTAATACCCCATTTAGATAATCGTTTACAGCTCTTTCAGCCCATCGAATTGAAAGTTGACCAGCAACCGAAACAGCTTCAGCATTACTTTCATTGTAGTATCTGAACCATTGATTACCGAGAGCACCATAGGCTGAGTTAAGAGCAATCTTTAAATTCAACTGAAGATTATGAAGATGAGCAATGACATTAGGATTTGCATTACTACCTTTCTTTTCTTCTTCAATCATTTGTTTCTTATACTTCACACGATTTGTGTACATCTCTTCCATTAATCTTGGAAGAAACCCCTGTTTATCTCTTGTGTAAAGTGCTCCATTTGGAGTCATTGTTAAATTTTGTTCTTCCAGAAAACTCAAGTCATCTTCCTTATTCAACATGGTTTCTACCATGACATTATGACCAGTATTATCTTTCCGAGCTTGTTTGTAGATTCCCTTCAATGTCTCAGGAGAAATATTGTACTGCATAATCAAATGTGGATATAGTGAGTTTAAGTCAAAACTACATACCCATTTATGTCTTCCAATCTTTGGATCTTTTACATAAGCACCTTCATAAGCACCACTTTTGTTCTCAAGTCTCTTTTGTGGAATAGCAATCTTTTGTTCTCTAAGATGGTTGTATATAATCATATCCCACATTTTCACAGGACTGAATACATCATTGAAATTAATCTTAGCCATGTAGGCTAGAGAAATTACCATCTCCATAACTTTGAGTTTCTTCTCAATTCGTTCTACAAGAAGAACATCCTTTACGTTATAGTCAATGTACTTTTGAAAATTAGTTTTGTAAAGTTCATGGAGAGTACTTACTTCAGAATAGTCAAGTTTCTTCTCTCCCAATTCTACATAAGCAATGTGATTTAATGCAAAGGATTCATGATTTCTGTAAGTGAATTTGGTATAACAATCCATGTAGTCTATACTGGAAATACCGACAAGTTCATAGACTTGTTGTTTCCTACCACCCATGAGATTTATTTCATTTTCTCTTAACCACCCCCACGGCGATAGTTTATCAGCCATCTTGCTTCCAAGAACATTACAGATACGATTTACAAGATATGGAATATCAAAAAATCTAGTATTCCACCCTGTAACAATATCTGGATAATCAGCCATCCAATCATTGACAAATGAAGTCAATAGTTCTGCTTCATTACTACATCTGATATATTCAACATGAGAAGGTGGCGTGTAATCACCACAAGCATAGGTCTTGAAATTGTCATCTATCTTGATAGAGACGGCAAGAACCTCTTCGTTAGCCAATCTTATATTTGGAAATCCATGTTCTGAACCACACTCTATATCAATATATGCAATTCTAACTTTAGATATATCGTAATTTATATCGCCTTGGTAGGTATCAGAAATGAAAGGATATTGGAATTGTTCTGGGCCATAGACATTAGCACCATAATCTTTCATGGCTTCTCTAGACTCTTTCATAGATCCCCATTTTACAGGGGCCACTCTCTTACCTTCTAGAGTTTTCCATTCTGATTCTTTTTGTGTTGGCACATAGAGAGTGGGCTCATAGCGAACTTTCCTTTGGAAATGTTCACCATTATCATCAACCCCTCTCAATGCAATAAAATTGCCATGAGGTTGAACATTAGTGTAAAACATTAATAATATTTTTGATAAGGGATTTCTAAGTTGTCAAATGTATTATAACACCATTTGATCTGTTTGTCAACCCATGTTATACGGCCTGAAAATGCACCGCACACAAAAAGAAATTGAAGATATATTTTGAGTGTAAATCCTACTAGAAAATTAAACCCTGCTTGTATTGAGTTTTTCCATTTACTCTTAATGCGGTCATAATTTTCTTTCGATTTGAACCATCTTTTTTGAAACTGCAATGTACCCATCCGCTATTAGGTTGACCTTTAGTATAAAATTCTAAAATGAGCTGATCAAAATCAAGCTCTTTGGAAATCCAAGTTGCGACTTCACCATTTGGAGTTCCATTTTGTTCAAAGTCTGCTGCTTCTCCAAAACAATGTTGACTTGTTTTAGATCCGCCTACTTTACTGTTGAGAGCTGGAGATCTATAGCCTGAATTAACTGTGATAACTCCAAAGTGTTCTCTAACTGGTTGTAGCACATGCTGAGTCAAAACAGTAAGATTCACAATTTCTTCAATACCAGGCTCATTCGATATGCCTAATCTATCTGCGGTTGAACTTTTCGTAAGTTCGTTCAACCAAAAATTTTGTGATAACCTCATGTTATAACCTCAATCTTTTGTGTATTGGGATCAAATTTTACTTTGACTGTCAGTTCTATTGGTTTAAGTGTTCCATCTTTTAAATTGATAGGAAGTTTACCTTCTACAGCTCCCATTAATGCATCTTTTGCATTATCAAAAGTATGAGCAGGATCTTCCTTTACGATTTTATCTAATTCTTTCTTCGCTTTATCTGGAAGAATATCATCAATCATTTTTTCAACGTGTTCTTGTGCTAGGTCTTGAGCTTTATCAACTACTAATCCGGCAACTACGTTGAATAACATTCCAGCAAGTGGTATCATAATTATCCTTTATTATATTTCTCCCAAGCTTCAATAGCTCTTATGGAGTTTGGCCTATGATCTAGACCAACTGATTTCAAAAATGCATCTTTAGACATTTTTTTAGATTCCTGTAAAAGTTCTGGTTCTGGAATGTGTAATGCTATTTCTTCTTCTAATTCGTCAGCATCAAACATTACCTCTTTTAAAACTTTCTTTTTTGGTTTCTCTGCCACATCACTCCCCTAACTAGTTAATAACTTCTTGATTTTCTGGTTCATGAACCTCATCATCTTCATCGGATTCAGTACCTACTACTTTATTTAGGATTTCAGTAACCCATTCTGGGCCTTTTTGTGTATCTGGAAAACCATCTTCTGATGCTCTCCAAAGAATCTCACCACCAATCTCAATCACAATATCATCTTCATCAATAGTATGTCTCTCAACATCTGATGGTTTACCTACAAGTTGTGGTTTGTGATTTGCAATACCTGCAGTGATTTGAATACCATGAGGGAATCCATACTGTTCATTCATAAAGATGCGAACTTTCTTACCATCTTCAAATGCAGGTGCTCTCATGTGTTCAGGGATTTCCATATTTCCTAATCCCTTACCAGTTGAAGTGTCAAGCACTATACTATCATCTTCTTCAGTATCAACTTTTACTGTTTTGTCTTCTGTGTTTTCTTCAGTATCAACTTTAAATACTTCTTCAGTTTTTTCTTCTTCTGCCATATTTTTCCTTCAAATTAAGTGTGGGGCTCAAGCGGATTCCCACCCAACCATGAGCCCCCGCGTCATTATTAAGAACCGATTTGAATCAGCCGTGGCTTCTTCTCATCGGGAATCACTCTTTCAAGGTCAACAATCAACATGCCGTCCTTGAGATCCGCACCCTTTACAATGATATCATCGGATAAAGAAAATGTCCTCATAAAAGACCTTCTAGCGATACCTTTATGAACAAAAGATTCCGATTTCTCTTCCTCTTTTTCATTTTCCTTTGAACGAATGACTAATTGTCCATCCGTTACTTCGACCTCAATATCTTCTTTTGAGAATCCAGCAAGAGCTAGCTCAATAGAGTATTGTAGTTCGTTTTGTTTCCGAATATTGTATGGTGGATACCCCGAATCGCGGGTTATGTCCATATTAAAGAAACGATCAAAAATAGTATCAAAGCCAACAGTATGGCCCATTAATTTTTGAAAGTCTTGGGGTGTAAACGCGGAGTGTCGTGCTAATACCATAATGCCTCCTTCTAAAGCGAGGTTAATAATCTAACTCATCCTGTAGCACACAGCAATGAGTCTGTTAAATGAGGTTTCCACTATGGACAACCTCAGTCGCGAAAGCCTTCTCCTTTTAAGAAGTGCTCACAACGATGTTTGAAAACTATCCAAATCAATTCGATGAAAGAGTCGGCAGTATATGATCCAACTCCTTTAACCAATAATTTGTATTCTGTCTTCTTCATAATATTTATATCCAAAATAAAAAAGGGTGAGATGAGTAGTAGGACTCGGCATTACCTACAACTTTGGGGAACGAACTTCCGTTAGCTTTATCCCTCCGAACCAGAACCCCCGCTGGTATGCGAGATGTGACCCCCCTCTATTGCTAGAGGGGTAGCCTCGGCACCATCCGTGAACTGTCTGATTATCTCGGCTCTCGACAAGATTATTATCAGTATACTCAAAGGCCGTCACCTTTTTGTTCACCCTTTAATAACAGTATATCATATTTACATAATTTGTCAAGTGGTTTGACTACTTTTTAGCGTAGATTCCCCACAATACCCAAATTGCAACTAAACCAACAAGTCCTTCGGCTCCTAGTTTTGCAACTATGCCAACTACTGATCCGACAATATCTAGACCAATAAAAGGAACTGCGGCACCAAAAATGATTTGAAGTACGACTCCAAGTGCAATAATGGCTAAACCAATTTCTGTAAGTTGGCGAATCCAACCCAATACTTTTTCTACCATAAAATTTCTCCTGTAGAAGATTTTAGTTTTTCAGACAAATAGATTATTTGCCCGTTGACCCAAATCCTCCATCTCTTTCAGTCTTTTGAGTTGGTGGCTCTTGGATCTCTAACAAACTATGATAAACTTTTTCTACCAATTCAGCTTGACATATCCTATCTCCATTATTTATAACCTTTGGAGCTTGGGATATGTTAGTTAGCATGACGAAAACTGGCTCAACATAGTCATAATCAATTATACCTTCACAATTTGTGAGATATACGCCGTCTTTCCAAGCTAATCCTGACCTTGAATGTAGACGAACAGAATAGCCCTCTGGAATATCTAAAATTAATCCAGTAGGAACTAATACCCGCTCCATGCAGAATATTTGTATCGAACCACCCTTTATTGGACGCTCGATAGTTCTATTTAGTGTATCTTGATTTACTTTGTATGTTCCTGCTTCTGGTATGTATGCATGTAAATCAAAACAAGCTGATCCTTTTGTTGCAAACAATGGATCTTTTACAATCGGATCTAATTTATAAAAACCTAGTGGTTCACTCGCTCCCGCCATCTTCTACCTTTTTACTTCCTATATTATATTTAGCTACAAGTTCCCATTGATCCTTCTCTTTGAAGGACAATATCTTGAGCTGATTAAGAGGTACAACTAGTTCCTCTGATTCACTTGAATTGACTAATTTAATCAATCCCCATTCGGTTAAAAGGTTTGCTACTGTATTTCTTCTTGCTTGATCATTCTCTGAAAAATTTGTGGGTTTACCATCAAGTGCAAATAATTCTTTAAAATGTACTATAAAGTACCTACCCTGTTTGTGCAGGATATGACAAGACTGATATAGTGTTTTATCTTTTCGGGATGCGACCCCGATTCTGGTTAATGTCTCCCTGACTTTCAGAAAATCATCTGGATTCTCAAGGGTGCATTCAACCATTGTGTCAACTGATACATTCATTTTTCCACTCCACCTTGATTCAATTTGTCTTTAATATAGCCAAGTTGATCCTCAGAAAGTGTTTTCAGAGCATCCTTGGCCTTCTCATTACCGAATCCATAATACTCTTTAACTACATCTAAATCATGTAGTTTCTCAGGTTTCAACCATTTACTATATCGTTTTTTCTGTCTGATACTATTTAGTAAATAGTCAAACTGAAGACGCGAATCTAGGTGGTGGTTTCTGTTCATTTCGTTGACTTGAAATATCGTATCCATAAAGAAAGACAACCCACGATTTACAATAAAAGGCGAATACTTCTTCTCATCTTGAGAAGTGAGCATAACATCTTCTTTTGTTTCGTTGATTGCCTTAATATACTCAAATGGACTCATACAGCTTCTTCTACAATTTCAAATACTGATTTGGTTGTATTTTTCTCATACATTTTCATCTGTTCAACTTCAATAGTGATATTGTGTTGTTCACCAGTTTCGGGATTAGTTGGATACATGAAAAAAGATTCTAAATTCCTTTGATGATGTGGCCCCCACTTACTGACCCAATCTTTTCCAGCCTGTATTGTAGGGTGATGTACCTTAATAATTAGATGATTTTTACCAATATCCATCATATTTTTTATAGCATTTGCTACTTGTTCTACAAAATTCAATGAAGCAGAACTAATCGAATAACAATGTGTTTCTGAGTCTTGTTCTGCAGAAACTAAATCTGCTAATTGGGTACTATATGGTTTTGCTGCCCAATTAATAAAAACTCTACCACTTAATCTCTCTTCTTCTCTCTTGATTCTTTCTGATACAGTATTAATTATAGTTTTTCTTCTAGCCTTGGTAAATCCAAACGCTTCCAAATCTGCTAGATGTGTTTTACTATCAACTGGTATACCATCTTCGTAATACAAATCTTCAACATACTTTTCACCATCTTTATTGTCTATTGGTTTCTTTATTACATCTTCTTTTCTATTAAGAAGATTTCCAACAGTTCTTAATTCGTTATCGGAATAGTCTTGGTGTATCTCTTCAGAAATTCTCATTACTGGAACTGTAAGCCCATGTTTAGAAGAATCTACACCAAATACTGTATGATTTCCATCACCTCTTGCATCTACTTTTTTACCATCCTTGATAACCCTGTTCACATAAACAATTACAGGATTACATTTTTCAGTACTTCCACCAGCATCATCTACACGTTCTTTAATTTCTCTTTGTAAGGATTTGCTGTCTTCATATCGAACTTGTAGTCTTTCCATTTCAACATGATCCTTTACAGGCTCATCTATAACTTCAAATTCCCGATTCTCAATCTGTTCTACCAATCTTCGACATTTCTCAAGATTTGGTGCCTTAAATTGAGGTATTCCATTCGACAAATTATAATAATTAAAGTTTTTTGCAGCGTCTACTTCAGATAACATTTTATGCTCCATATATGTTAGATAATTGTATTTTCCGTATTCCAAGATTTCATATCTAAATTTTGAATTTGGATTTGCAAAATCTTTTGCAAATTCCTTGTTTTTAGATGAATGCCAATATCCATCTCCCACATACCCCTTGTGGATTCCTAAGTATATTTTTTGATTTTCAAGATTCTTAAATCTATACAAATAAGCTTCATAACTCTCAGGGGATTCTGTTATAGATATTTCAGCAAATTGTTTAGGATATTGCATTGTTGAGTTTTTCGTTAAAAAGTTCTTGATAACCAGAAGGACTTAACAATCTTTCCTTATAATTATCTCTTACCTCACTTAATAGCATATCATACTTTTGCCGAATGTCAAGGGCTTTTTTCTTAAAATCTTCAAAAGAGTCACATCTCTGCCAATCGGCTATGTTGTAAGTATTATTTGAATCGTATGTTTTCCAGACAAAAGGTATCACTCCACATGCAAGAGATTCGATGTAACGTGAAGTAGTAGCTGTCATATCTTTCCAGTTAAAGCACATTGTACATCTTGCATCCTTCGCATATGGAAACAAATCAGGCCAGTTCTTTATCCACTTGTGATCTCTCTGGACTCCACTTGGAAATCCACCAATCATTATTTGAGTCAAGTCTGGATCTCTGTATACCTTTCTCATGAAAACTGTTCTATCGTTATCGTCTTTCATTCTACCCCAATATACAAAATCTTTATTGGGCTCTGTCAAATCGGTCAATGGTGTATTCAATCTAGAAATAAAATGATACTTCATACCATGAACATTGCCAGGAAAATCTATCTCATCAATCGTAGTGAATGAAGGAATATCCAATCCAGCAAAAGTTTTGGTTCTGAAAAGTTCTTCATCATCTCCCCGATCTGACCTCAACATTATAATCTGTTTACCATCTACATAAGGCCTTAATGCTTCAAGATGTGCTTCCGACTTCGCAATGTCTCTTGGATCAATGGATCGTTTTGTGTCGTAATACATGAACTCTGCATCACTTGGAATAATCCATACATCCGTTTCTTGAAGTTCTCTTTTAGGTCTTTTACCATCGAATGATACATTGTAAAACTGGAAATTTAAATCTTCCCTAGTGGGCATCCAGTTCTTAATCAATTCAAAATAACTATCTAAGACTGTGTACAAAGGTTCTTTGTAATTCACATTCGATCTAAGTCTAGCAATAGTAACTTTCATTATGCTCCTACATTCCAAAAAAGTGATTGTGGTTTTGCGTGTTCTTTAATGAATGGCCATGCCTTGGCGTCATAAGTTGGTGCAGATGGAAATGGTGGAGCTTCTTTCTCCTTGATTGGTTTATCAAATTTGTATGGTGATACCCAATGTTTCGCTCTACCGATTTCTCTCTCATTCATAGAGTGACCAGTTTGTACAACGTGAACTGGAACATCTGGAAAGGCCATCTGTAACCCTCTATTGATTGTTCCACTCGACCCCACCGACCAGATTTCAGATGGAGTTGTGGTTATAGCTTTTCGTGCAACTTTAATAATTGACCCTAAAACTGTTGGATGTTCTAATCCTAATGGAAGTACAACCCTTTCGTTTGGTCTTTCTTCAACATACTTTTTTGCATGAGCTTTCGTAACCGACAACATTCCCATCTTCACCCAATTATATATGGCTCCTTCTTCCATTCCTCTAGTTTGGTATGGATGAAGTTTGTCCAACTTTCTCTCTGCCATGAACAAGACAGCTTTCCTTCCGTATTTTCTACAGACTATTGGAAGACTGATTTGTGCATAACCAGTTGCTGGACAATTACCAAATACAACTTCTTTTACACTTTCTGGTAAAGTCTGAATGTAATAATCTACAAATCTAACTTTAGAACCAGAGCCTAACAAGTCATCTCAAACTACACTAATTCCATCATATACCTCTATAACTGGATCTGGCCATGGATCTTCCCAATCCTTTACCAGTTCCAAATAATCTTCTGGGCCGTCTTCAACAAACAGACTCATAACATACTCCTGAGTTTTTCATTCGACTCTACATCAACTACAATATGAATTCTATCGGTTGTTCCACCATTGTATGCTCTATGTGGTTTCCTTACATCTAAGTACCAAGCTTCTCCAACTCTCATATTGACATCATCTGTATGGCCATTCCAATCCCAATTATTGAAAATAACTTTATCATTTGTTACAACTGGAAAATGAATTCTTGCAATTCTATCATCTGCGAGTCCTTGATCTGGATCAACCAAATCTGTATGTCTTTTTAGTTCTCCACCACCAGCTTTCAATTTCATAAATCGAATCCTATGTTTCTCACCAGGCAATAAACTCATAAGTGTGTCTATTTCTGGAAACTTTTCTCTCAATGAAGTATCGACTATTTTCCACTCTTCCCAATCTGAATGTTCTTCTTTCCACCTTTTGTTCATTTCTATAGGTTTACAAACTTCAGCTGGATCTTCACGATAACCCCTCAAAGAGATAGCACTCCATGAACCTTTTTTATTATAGTTTGAATAGTGATTTGTAAATTCTGGAAGTGTTTCTAGTTTGTCTTTGATTCCAGCAAGAGATGCTTCAACTGGATAAGTTTTTTCTAGGTTTAATTTTGTTATTGCAAACTTTTCGTATTCTGGAACTTTTGGATGTTCCCTCATAAGAGAACCATCATCACCTTTTCTAAAATAAAGTCCTTTTATTTCTGCAAAACTAGTAACCTTAGAACCTACATTTTCGTATCCAGATTCCAATGCAATGTTTCTATACTTATCAGACTCTTCCCAAACCCATAACCAAGTTGACTCTTTAAATGACTTTAATTGTTCAATTAATTCAGTACTATCACCAGATAATGATTCAACTAACCTATCACCTTTTAATTTATGTGCGATGATGGTATGACCATCTGCATTTATTGGGCCACTAGCCTTTAAAATTTTTGTACATATAATAGACTTTTCTAGGTCTAAAATACTACCTTCAGCATGAGCATTAGCTATCTTTCTCTTGTTCATTTCAGAAAATGGTGAACAAGATAATTCATTATACTCAGAAAACTTATCTTCAAATCCTAGCAATAATTCTAATTCATATCCTCTTTGCCACTTTTTCATACAAAAAAATCCTCTAATCCACGATCAAATAATGGAACTCTTTCTTCACCTTTACGAAATACCCATATATTCTCAATATAACATTTCTTTAGGAAATTGTCAAGCTCTTCTTTACTTTTGGTTTGTTTAGGTCTTTGCATATACCTCATTCCTAATTGACCTAGAAAACTACCTTCATGTTTTTCTTCCATGTAATCAATCAAGTCATCACCTGCACGATATCTTTTACCTTTCACAACTGGATCAAGAATGTTAATCATACAATATCCACCTTCTTTACAATGAAGGTATGACTGCTCTGTTACTGGAATGAAAAATTGATCTCTCCATAATTCATACTCACCAAACTTTTTCCATGATTGGTCATCTTCAAATTCAGAACCTTCCGCATATCTCTCAGTTGCGAAGTATGGTGGAGAGGTAAAAGTACAATCGAAATCGTCCGCCAAATCATCCCATGGCAAGTCCTCAGCACCAGACCTAAAAATAGTTACTGTCTTTTTACCTTGACTTGTAAAGTAAGTATCATTAACAGTTTTGATTGGATCACCCTTAAACCCTAAAAGTTTTTCATATCTTCTACACATATATTGATACCTTACCCATGTATCACCATTAGGATCACAACCAATATAAGTTTTGGCTTTTGGACTTGAATAGAATGCAGTCAATCTATCACCCCATCCGCAAGAAGTATCAAGAACTTTCTCAGCTCTTGTCATTTCATAGATACACTTCGCCACGGGCGGTTTGAATTGAGTAGCCAAATAACTTCCAATTCTAAAAGCACCAATGTATGTTCCAATCTGTAACTGGTCATTTCCAAGTCTATAAAAATATTTGAAAAGTGGTGCCAGTTCTTTTTTATCTTTCCATTTCTCCATTGGTGATGGACTGTGAGTACTTCCACATTTCATTCTCTCTTCGTACATATCATAATCACTTATAATGTTGAACGATGCACCACAATCTATAACACCCAATCCATGACTACTATATGGTCTACGATAGTCATCAAACTTTTCAAGAACATCATGAGTTTGTTCTTTGGGTTTTACATGACTTTCCAAGTTTTTAGAACATAACTCTAAAAATTTGTTATCAGCTTTTTGGGGATTTTGAAGTGAAACTTTGCGAGGATAGGGAGGCTTATTGGTCACAATCCACTCAGCCAATTCTTCCCGAAAATCATCGGGTTCGACTTTGGTGTGAATGAATGTCCAATCTTCTTGATTCAAGATAGGAAGACCCTCAGGCCCTACATGCTCAGTCAAATATTTTTGTACGTTATAATCCATTACTTAAATTCACATTCTACCATAATCTCAGTTAAACATGCGACCAGATTAATTTCTTGGTCAGCTACAAAAGCTGATTTGTACTGGTAATCAGCAATAATTAAAACAGCCTGTGGAACAGACTGAGGTTTCAGATGAAAGTTAAAACTCTCATATAATTTTCGATAGACACGAGCCATGTCCGTATCCATATTACTATTGACCCATTTTCGTACTTCAGAAAATCTCTTACCCTTCAAACAACTTACTAATTCCCCTATATTGACTTCTTCTAGTAGAGTCAGTACCCCAGCATCAATCTTTCCACTTACAGAATATCTTTGTAACTCATTAATCACTCTCCTAAAATCTGGAAAGTGTTTCATGATTAATTCTGCAATTACTTTTTTCTCATAACTTACACCATGTGCTTCAAGTATTTCACCACATCTTTCCAAATACCTATCTGCGATCTTTTTCTTTTCATTTACAGGGATAAAGAAATCAAAGACAGCACAGCGGGAATGGATGGGATCAATAATACGAGTAGGATAGTTACAAGTAAAAAGAAAAGAAACATTATTTCCAAATCGTTCAATGAAACCTCTTAATGCTGGTTGTACGGAATCTGGATTCATGTAATCGGCCTCATCAATAAGAAGGGCCTTACGATTTCCTGTCATAGAGACAGAACTACAAAACTGGTTCAGCGTTGTTCTAACAGTATCTATATTCCTTCCTTCATCAGAACCATTGACCATAAGATAGTCAGTATTGGTCTGCTCACAAAGAGCCTTGGCTGCTGTAGTTTTACCGCTGCCAGGATTTCCTGTAAGGATGAGATTTGGAACTGTACCTTTTTCAACGAATTCTGAAAAAGATTCCTCTAGATCACTTGGTAGAATACAATCGCTGATTGTCTTGGGCCGATATTTCTCAACCCATAGAAAATCATCTTTTGGCATTATCCTCCGAATGTTGAGTCTGCTTCAGTTGCAATAAAATATTGAAGATTACTAGATGTGTGTGAGAATTTAGAAATTCCCTTTGATGTTAATTCTACGTTGTAATCACCAGTAAACAATTTAAGATTTTCAATTTTGAAAACCAAATTAAAAGTCTTATCTGTTTGACCAACATCAGTTTTAAAACTATCAGAAGCAGAATTATTAACATCATTAGCTTCTAGTACCATAGTTGACCCATCACCCCTTACACAAATATGTGGAAGACCTAATAGACTTGCCGCTTTTATTGTTTGAGTGAAATCCCCATTAGTCATAGTAAAAGAGACTTCTGGTTCTGGAAAAGCCAATTCTTTTTCTGGCGGTACAACAATCATTGTTGGATCTGCAAATACATAATTAGCTTTCCCCCCTATCATCATAGTTGTATCACCTATTTCCAATTCTGGATCTTGGAAAAGTGACATAACACCAAGAAATTTATTGAGATCATAGATCGCAAAGTCACTTGGAAGTGTTTCTGGAATTTCAGCATTAACCAGAATATTCTTCTGAGCTGAAATCGTAGAAAGTTTGTTTCCTTCTTTGAACTGCAAATTCTGATTGATACTTGCAAAGTTCTTGAGTAAGGAAACAGTTTGTTCAGATAAACGCATAGTATAACTCCTTGTTCAGATTATATAATTAGTATAACATAGTTTAGCAATATGTCAAGCTTTCTTCTTATTATCGTTCTTCCTCTTATCTCGTGCCATTTTTCTTCGCTCCGCACGAGAGAGCTTTCTTCCTGCCTCTTCCTCTACAGCTTTTTCCTCTTCTTCAGTTACCATTTGTGGGCGATTATCTTTATCCATACCATGAGCTGCATAGTCAAGATTTGCAAGAGCTGGAAGTGTACCATTGAATACATAACTTCCAATATGTCCGAGTTTCATCCAAGGGCATAACCAAGTTTTGATTCCAATCTTTCTAGTAAACTGACAGAACATATAATCTTCTGACAAATACCTATCAGAACCACTAGAACCTTCACCAGCAAATGCCTCTGAATCAATGACAGTATCAAAGAATGCATGAATGTATCTTGAACCATCAAAATTTTCAGACCGATTGTGATCTGGTTTATAATTGAATTGTGGATATGCATCTCTGAATTTTTCAAAGACTGATCTAGCCACCATCATAAAACCAGTTCCAATTTCAAGAACTTCAACTGGATCTGTGATTTTAATTTCACTAGTTCCATTCGCTGGATTAAAAACAAAATCACCAGTATACTCTTCAAGTTTTTCTGGATTTTCATCAGCCAGTCCAGCATCAACTGCATTACGAACCTTTTCCCAAGCAATACATTTCTTAGGATATGGTGCACCAACAATGTCCTTATCAAGTGCAGCCAAAGTCAATACATCTTGTGGATTGAAATGAATGTCACTATCAATAAACATCAAATGGGTATACGGACTGCGGAGAAATTCATCAACCAGATAATTCCTTGCACGTGTGATAAGACTCTCATTGAACAGATAGAAAAATCTAATATCCATTCCATATTGAGTCGCTGAAGTTGCCAAGTCACAAGATGATTTTGTATACATTCCATGACATTGACCACCATACATTGGTGTTGCTACGAAAATCTTTTTCTTTCGTAATTCCTCAATCTTAATTTCTATTTCCATCAATTCTCCTAAAAGGGATTTGCCTCACCTGCCCAAGAGTCTGATGCTCTTTCAGCCATGGCGTCTGCATTCATCATGGTTTCCTTCGCCATACGGCGTTCTAAACCATCATTAGATTCAATCCAGATAGAATCTTCTGGATCTGAAGTGTATATTGTATTTTCTAATTCTCCATAACTTACTGCTCGAACTTCATCTACATAGGAGTATCCACCCGCATTTAAAATATTTTGTACAGCTTGAAGTATATCGGTCAAACTTACATTTGTCTCTTGACCAACTTCAACTGTGGCAGTTTTGTTATTACTTTGAAATGTGAATTCAAAGGTATCACTATCACACATTGTCAATTTCCTTTCACTAGGACATTATAAAAAAAAGTGGCAATGATTTCTCATTACCACTATATTTAGTATACCACATTTTAGAATGGTGTCAAGTCCTCATCTTCTTCAGATTTAGGACTTTCAGTTCCTTCGGCCGCTTCGTCAGCCATCTTGTCTGATACTTCCATATCACATTTTGAGTACAGATCAAGAAATGAAGTTTTGGTATCTTCATCAAAACGAGCGATACACATTTCAATCGCCTTCTTTCTATCACCAAAGATAGCGAATGCGTTAGCGATATGAACCAGACGCCTTGTGGCGATAATCTCATCAATTCCACCTTCATAGAAGGTCTTGCGGATAATGTCCGCCCAAGTGGTCAACTTTTCAGAAAAGTCACCATACTCAACATCAAGAGATTTAAAAACTTTATCAAGAATCTTTTTCTCTACTGAAACAGTAGGATATTCTTGTTCAACTGTAATCGGAAATCTTTCAAGGAAGGCCTCGTTTAGAATGTTAGTTCCGATAAATCGACCATCTTCAGACCCCTTACCTTTTGTATTGGCGGTGGCCAGAACATTGAAGCCCTCAGAAGGAGCAACGAACCGATTTACTTTTTTAAGGAACACACCTTTGCCTTCCAGTACAGGCTGAAGACACATAATCTTGGAAGATGCCAAGTCAATCTCATCTAAGAGAAGAACTGCACCACGTTCCATGGCCTTAACAACTGGGCCATCCTGCCAAACTGTATTACCATCAATCAAAGCGTAGTGACCAAGAAGATCATCTTCGTCAGTCTCTACTGTAATATTCACTCTAAAAAATTCTCTCTTAGCTTTCGCACAAGCCTGTTCGATCATAAAAGTTTTTCCGTTTCCAGAAAGACCAGTAACGAATGCTGGATAGTACATACCAGACTTTACGATACTATAAATGTCATTGAAATGTCCAAAAGGAACATACAATGGATCTTTGTCAGGAACAAGACTTTCAGTAGGATTGTGGTATGCAACCACAGCTTCTTCTGTACTCTCTACAACTACTGGTTTTCTTTTCATTGGTTTGATCTTTGGGGTTATCACCTCGCCATTCACAGGCAGTTTAAATTCGCCACGACCTACACTATATGTAGAACGTGAAAACCAAGACGGATAAGACATACCCGCCGACTCAGCAATATCAACAATCTCACTTCTAGTTAAGACTGCACCTTCACCAAGTTTTTCTGATGCATAGTCTACAAATGCTTGTTTTGCTGGACTCAGACTCATAATAAAATCTCATTTAGGGTTAATAATATATTCTCTCTCATTTCCATAACTATATTATCTCAAATTCGTCAAGTTTTGTCAAGACAAAAATGAGCTTTTTTTCAATCCCACAAATCTTTATCCCAATCCTTGTGGATGTGCTGTTTCCGTTTCTTAGTCTTAATTGTAGAATTTTCTCTTGCCATCTTCTGTTGTTCTAACCAAGTAATTGGCCTGGAATTTTTAAAACCTAAAGTTCCATTTATATAATCTCTAGGATTTCTATATCTAGACATATTTCCTTTGGAGTGATGGGGCGGAATCGAACCGCCGTACATGGTTTTGCAGACCATCGCCTATCCCCTCGGCCACCATCACGCAGCGACCATATCTACAAACTTGGAAAGTACTAATCTATTCTTCAACTTTCCTTTATTCAACTTAGAAAATGCTCTTTTGATTTCACCTTTTTTAGCATCTTCTTTAACTTCAAATACTGACTCTTCTACACTAAGGGATTTTCCACCACGAATCAAATAAAGTTCAGACCATCCACCATAATTTTTAGCGATGATATATCCTTCTTTTCTCCAATTCGCAACAACCTTATCTGCAGTTATGTCTGAATCTTTTGGAATGAAATCAACTGCATCTCTTCTCTTGAAAGAAGGAATGACATAAAAATTGACAACATTAACTCCATGTTTATCTCTGAGAATTTCGACCAGAGTATTAGTCATGGAATTTCTACTGTAAACATAATAATTATTATTATGGTTATCCATTTCATAATCTTTTTTAGTCACAGTATCACGAATAATAGTTTTTTGACTACCTCCGCTGTAACTATAACGATTACTTATATTTTTAGTTTCATAAGATCGTTCCACCATTTCACCATCATAACTTTTTTCCATTCTAGTAAAACGATCCCAAACATGACATCCACCAGAAGAATCACCATCTGTAAGATAGATCAAGTTTACAATCTGAACCCCATTCTTTGATTTGAATTCTGGAATGAAAGTATTCATTGCCATAAGTGAATCATTCAAAGGAGTTCCACCAAGACTCAATTCGCCAGGATATGTTCTGTATCCATACCGATATCCATAATAATTATCTCTATCATACGCCTGAGCAATTGCGGTCATATTGATATATGCCTCATGTAATTCATTTGCCCTCATTCTTGAAGAGAAAACATTCAAGAGGTGATGTGCACTAATAATCAAATCACCATTTTTTCCGCCATCTTTATGAGCCCATGATGCATGTCCTCTACCTTCACTTTTTCTTATTTCTGAAGGATAGGAATCAGAGAACAGAAAAACTTCAAAAGGAATGTTCACTCTTTTTGCGAACATAACAAGAACCATCATTTGTTCAATAGTACCTTTAATATTGTTTCCCATTGAACCAGACCAATCGACTACCATTACCAAGCCATGATTCTTACCATCAGCGGTAACATTGATTTTCTTAAAGATATGTTCGTTATACTTATAAGTGTGTAACAAACTTGTATCAATAATTCCAGAGTTAGCAGTCAATGTACGAGAATGAGCATCGGCCGCTTTTTTCATTTCAAATTCTTTGGCCAGATACTCAACAGTCTTTTTGTTGACAGTACGAAACTCTACAAATTTTTCAGTAGCCTTCTTCAACTGTAAGTCTTCTTCAGAGTAATTTCCAGACTTAGAAACATCATCATCTCTTTTAGAATAGTGATTACGAATAAGTGATTGAATCTCTTTATAGTCAATGATAATTTTTGAAGTATCAGCAATAGGAAGATTCCCATACTCTATTTTATAATCTGAAGTTTCGACTAATTCACCTTCTCGACTTCTGAAATTTTCATCAGTAAAAGATTTTGGGTCAAGTGTATCAGTTCTTCCAATACTATCAAAATCTGGTTTTCCTCTTCCAGCTCCACTACCAAAAGATCCACCTTCGTCTTTTCCTTCTTCATCAGAATCAGACCCACTGGCAGATGTTGAATCATTAGACTCTTCATCACTTTTTTCAGAACCACTTCCAGAAGAATTTCCTTCCTCTTCAGGCCCTTCGTTTTCACCTTCATTTTCAGCGGTCATTCCACCAGACTCTTCTTTTTCTTCTTCACCAGCTTCAAGACCACGTTTTTTCAACTCATCCATGAAATTATCAAAATCATCAGAAGAAGAATCTTCCCCTTCCATTGACTCCATTTCAGAATCAGAATCGTTTTCTTCATCTTCACCAAATTCCATAGACATTGAAGAATGGTCAGACATATCAGTATCGGACTCATGATCTTTAGCATACTCATAAAGTTCATCAGTAACCCGAACCACATCATCCCATGTCATAGTCTTGCTGACTTTTTCGACAAATTCCATCTCTTCATCAGAGAATTCAATGTCATGAAGTGTTCCACCCTTAAAATGTAAATTGATTCGATCAATAAGATTTAATTCGTTGACATCAATATCTCTAATGCCAAAGAAATCTTTCTTAATCAAATCAAGGTAACCATCAGTAAAAGACCTACGGCCGCCTGGGTACTTATCTTTAATTTTTCTTTCAATTCTTGCATCTTCAACAACATTAAGGAATGACTTATAGCCACGACCTTTAGCCGATGCTGATTCATGCCAACCATCTTCTGGTGTGTATAATGCGTGTCCAACCTCATGAAGAACCATTAGGTCATATAACGAACCACTCATCTCTTTCCAGATTGGAAGTCTAAGGATTCGATTCTTGACATCCATTGAAGCGGTTTCATAATTACCATGTTCAACAGTCAAGTTCTCACTTGCCAGAAGTTTGGCCAATAATGATTTTGTGTTTGTTAGTGACATATTCCTCTAAAAAAGGGTTTATCTTCTCTCATCTTTCATAGCTAGCTTATCAAAATGAGAGAGGTTTGTCAAGACAAAAATTACGAATTTAGTAATTTTTTTGTATTTTCTAGGGAGGTTTTAGCTCTTTCGAGCTTCTTATCGCGGAGTTTGTGGATTTCAATATCCGTCATATTGGGATTAAACTTCATGAATTTTTCTGAACCACTTTCCACATGGTCTTCAATAATTCGTTTAGTAAGTTCCATATTACCCTCATGGGCTAATATTGTTTTTTCTGTTCGAGCTATCGCAGATTCCCTACGAGCTCGTTTTCCAGTTCTACCTTTCATGACCTTCTATCCTTTCTATAACGGCATCGAAATCTATACCGCCATGTTTTTCAATTACCAGATTAACAATGTGAACAGGAACATAACCATAGACAGTTTGACACAGCCTAGGGTCATCATCGCCTTCAACTTCCCAATCCTCTGCATACTCTGCAATCAAAGATTCGGGTGCTGAAGGATATCCAATTTCCACTTCTGTATACTCATCCGAAAAAGCTTTCGGTGTTGAGTAATGAGATTCCGATGCCTGAACAGACATCTCAAATCCATCCTCACAAATGACATACGGAGTTCTTACGAATCTCCGAATGCCATCTTGATAATGTTCTTCAAGTGGAGTACCGCGGTAGTCTTTTTCATCTACATTACGATACTTCACTATGTAATCATTAATCTTCATTATTTTCCCATTCTCTGGCTTTAACTTCTGCAGCTTCTTTATACTGACAAAATTCACCAGCTTGTTCTACTCCATCCTCATAGAAGCGAACCATATATTGTCCAGAAGTTCTGGAGCCTAATACGAGTTCGCCTTCCTCAAGGACTTCGATAGTTGATGTTCTCATAATTGCTCCGTATCCATTCCAGCCATTTCAGTTATCTCCTTACAGGAGTCACGCCAATCACCTAACTCTTCAGAAAGGAGTCCAGCCGATACAGCAGTCTTAGGACTGACTTGCATCGTTTCACCTTCAAAGACATCCCACATATCACATGCAGTGGGATTTGCATTTGTACCATAATCCAAATTTGGTTCTTGTTCAAACACATGAACTGATCCATCTTGGTCACGGGCTACCCACTTGTAGTTAGCGGGGATTACTGTTTCTACCATTAGTCTACGCATTTTCGTAGTCATTGTCCACCTCTTATATTAGAGAGTTTTACAAAATAATGCTGATCTACATCAGCGATGAATTGACCCATATAGGTCAAAAGTTCTTCAATATGATCTGGATACAAATCATCCGTAATCATAAATTTCATTAAATCTGGATTCTTAATCATTTCTTTAACTTGATTATAACTGAAATGAGGTGAACTGTCAAGAGAAAACATACAACAAAATTGTTCATCTTCTTTTTTTGATGCACCACTACCAGACCAGAATGTATAAAATTCTGAGTTAGTCCAACGTGAATAACTCACCTCAAACCGCTCCAGTTCCACATTTCGTCATCAAACATTTCTTGTTGTCTCCGATCATACATTCTTTCTATGGCTTCTTCGACTTTTGCCTCATCTTTAACGTGTTGAGGTACTTCATTTTCTTGTTCAATTTGTTCTTCAGTAAATTCTTTTTTCATTATTCCCATGATACCCTTTTTCGACAAAGATTTTTAGATAGACGCTTCTTGTCGTTACCTTTACGTTTGGTAGAGAAACGACTCATACGAAGTACGGCGTCAAATTTTTTCAATTCAGTAAGTGTTTTCATCTTATCCTCATTTTCTACTAGTATTATATAGAATTTTGAATCACTTGTCAAGTCTTTTTTTCAATTCTTTTAATATTTTTATTGGATTCTCTGCTTCTGTGATAGACCTACCCAAAACAATATAGTCTGCTCCAAATACCTCGGCCTGTTGTGGAGTTGCTGTTCTTGATTGACCACTATTGTCAGAACCAATCGTTATGCCTGGGCAAATCCGTTTCAACTTATGTCTTGGATCTACACCACTCAACATTCCTATATCCCATGCAGAACACACTACACCATAAAATCCGTAATCAAAAACTCTACCTAAATGTCTACGCCACATAAAGTCTGGCATTTCCCTACATATTTGATACTGCTCATCCTTGTTCCATGATGTAAGATAGGTAACTGCTAGTAATTTTATTTCCTTAGAATATTGTTCCAGTTCTTTAAATACTGCTTCGTTATTGAAAGTGGATATGGTTGTCATCGTTCCACCTTTTTTAATAATTCTTTCGACAACTGTTTTCACAGTATTTGGTGTGTCCAAAAGTTTAAAATCAATGAACAGCTCTTTACCCTTTTCAACATCAAAGTCTACTTCATTCCATAATAAATGATTTATTTTTACACCATCGACATACTTTCCAAGATATGGAATACATCTAAGGTTTTTTCTGTTTTCTAATGATAATATTATTTTCATGTTTACCTTTCTATGGTAGGGGCGACAGGACTTGAACCTGCGACCTCATGCTCCCAAAGCACGCGTTCTACCAGACTGAACTACGCCCCTGTCTGGCAGGTCATGTAGGAATCGAACCCACATCGGAAGATTTGGAGTCTTCAGTTTTACCATTAAACTAATGACCTATGGCGGTCGCAGCGGGATTTGAACCCGCGTTACCTGCGTGACAGGCAGGCGTCCTAGGCCTAACTAGACGATGCAACCCTATGTATAAAATTTTTCTATCGTTCTCCTAGTATTGTCTATGTTATAACTTTCTAATTCTTTCCTGACAAATTTTATATCATCGACTATTCTAGGTAAACAATCATTCAAAAAAAATTCATCACTAATATTACATCTACCCCTATTTGCAAATCTAGTAGTTATAACTACATTACCTGGCTCATAACCTTCAAGATTTTGTAATCTATCTATAGATGGTGCCAGAGGATGATGTGATATAAAAATATCATCTAAATTAATTTTTGTACCAAGCCAATAACATCTTTCATCTTGTTCTGAAAATAATTTTCTTAAATAATTCTCATCTATCGTTATTGTTTTATTTCCAGAATAATTATTTGATATTCTTTCAACTATTTCTTCTTCTGTAAAACCAGCTTCTTGAAGTAATGTTTTCGTTCTTCCACCTGCGGCACCATACTTTGCAGACAGTTTCACATTATTCATAATCGCTTTGTATGGATTTCTCATTTACATCTTTTACATTGGAGCGAGTGAAGAGGCTCGAACTCTCGACCTTCTGCTTGGCAAGCAGATGCTCTACCAACTGAGCTACACTCGCGTGGAGCTACTGATAGGACTTGAACCTACAACCTGCTGATTACAAATCAGCTGCTCTACCAGTTGAGCTACAGTAGCATGGTGGGCGGAGATGGAGTCGAACCATCACAGTCTTAGACGGCAGATTTACAGTCTGTTGAGCTCACCTATGCTCAGTCCACCCTTAGTGTCTACAAGTATTATATTATGTTATGAATAATATGTCAAGTCTTTTTTACCAAGAAATGTCATATTCAAAATTATTGGTGGTCATATTTTCGGCAATCAACTTAGCTCCATTACTTAAATGAAATTTTGTAGCCATATCAGTTTGTGGACTTAAAGTTACTAATCTTTTAAACCTCATGGTATCTATTAACATACTCTGTAAGTCTAAAATTATTTTTCTACCCAATCCCTTTTCCAATGACCAGACAGTATAAGCAACGGCAACTGAACCAACATCTGCATTTAAAAGAGTTGATTCGTCTGCGGGAACTCTGTCGAGATAGGCAAGACAGACGAATGCACGTTCATCAATATGATACATATCTCGGCCTGGAGCTATTCTATCCTCGGCACTGATGTGTGGTCTTACTGGATCTTTCTTTATGTACATCGGTACAAATTTTGGAATAACTTTTTCTATCATGGAGTCCTTTTATGGTGGAGGCGACAGGAATCGAACCTGCTACCTTCTCCGTGCAAGGGAGACGCTCTCCCAAATGAGCTACGCCCCCATAATAATTCTCAAAGCTTATACTGCTATTATACAGTATAAGCTCTGTTTGTCAAGTAAAATATTTAGTTGAAATTATTGACAGGCCTCTGGACAAGGACTATCTGGTGTACAGTTACAAGGATCACAGGAACAATTTTCACATTCACAGTTAGGATTATCACATTTAGACACAGATCACCTCCTTTCTTGAATATGGTTTTGGGGTATGAGAGTTTCCCCTCAATCCTATTTATCAAAACTTAGAAATAAATCTAGCTATAGGTTGAACAAGGGGCAATAGTGCGACTGCCATTAGGGCATTCACTCCTGTATGCACTAATGCAATCTGTTTAGTTATTCCTTGTGGCATTCCATCTGATACCATGATACCAGCTAACCAAATAGTTCCAGTAGTGCCGATGTTAGCACCAAGTACTGCACCTATTGCAGATGGTAGTGGTAATGCACCAGATGCAACTAATCCAATTATTGCAGTAGTTGATAGTGAAC
>VTLG01000580.1_pt1 | contig 49654 bp, 55 predicted proteins | sample 4694571 | NCBI WGS metagenome assembly VTLG01 (sample SAMN12604809, study PRJNA352737) | marine metagenome | biome: ENVO:00000447; feature: ENVO:00000209|ENVO:00000569|ENVO:01000036; material: ENVO:00002151; isolation source: viral sequences binned using virsorter ... | reverse complement strand
ATTGAAAACGATGAATTAATAAGTATGCCATCATCTGCTGCACCTTTTAGTTTTGATGTAATGATATCTCAACAAATACACAATAATAATATTGCGTTTAACGAACAACAATGTTATCATGCAGAAGTCAGTGGTTTAAATACAATATCAAGCGGCACTGCAAATTTAGCAAGTCATTTGCATACTGCAGCAGGTAAATTATATTCTATTGGTGATGGCGATAGCAACGATGTTAATGAATATGGAAAAACAAATGATTCAGTTCCAGGGATAGGTTGGTGTTTTAAAATTACAGATACGCAAGATACAAGTGATGGTAAATTATTAGCAGCTAAACAATACAAATACGATCCTAGTACTTCTTTAGTTGCTGGAGATGTTTTTATGATTGTAGACCAAGGAGAGTCTGATAACGATCCAACTCCTGTATTAGAATACATAGGTAATACTACATCAACAGAACCTGCATTTTTTATTGCTGCAGTAGAAGGTACAACTAAAGTACATAAAGTTTCCACTGCACCAGGTACAGCAGATTTTGATGCTGGTGATTCAACAGAAACAGACAGAGTATCTACTTTAGATCTTTCAGAACATTTAGAAGGAGATGCTATATCAACTATAGCTATATGTAGAACACCTTTAACTTCAGGAAATTCAGTTTCGACAAGTAAGTATATGTATTACGGAGATGGTACAATAGACAATGATCATATTGCAGACCAAAGATGCAGACCATTACATATGATGTATTGGGTTGCTACAGAAAATGGTAGTTTGTATAGAATGAATTTAACAGATTTTCATTCTCAAAATTCAGATAGCGATTATCAAGGTGCTATTAAAGATGCGAAATTAACTTTAGATTATTCTAATATAGCAAGATGTCAAAATTCTGAATATGACGGTCAATTTAAACATTGGTACGGTGGTATTTATGGTGCTAAAAGATTTAATAGCGTTGCATATTCAACTAGTTCTTATACTTGGATATTTGATCAATACGAAGGAACTGATACTAGTATTCCAGGAAATTCTGGTATATGGGCTGAATCTCAAACATGGAGTAGAGAGCCTTCTAATTCTCAAATATGCGGTGTAATTGAAACTTGGAATAATGCTACAGAGACAACACAAGTTCCAGCTTCATCAGCTTGCTCTGATTTAGCAAGATATGTTTATGACGATGATTCAGATAATGCAGGGTTAGGAGCTAATCATTATCCTAACGTAGGTTATATGGATCATCACCATGCTCAAAAACATGAATCAGGAACTTTTGAACAATATGCTGCTGACAAAACAATGTTTATTAAAACTCCATCAGGAAATGATAATCACGGATTTGACACAGGAAATGTATTAACAGGTTTTACTAACAAAGATGGTAAAGGTAATGAAAATTATCATGGGAATACTATTGTAACTAAAGTAAGAGGTTTGAATGAATTTCAAGTTTTAGGCACTCATAATACTGCTGATACTGATGCAGATAGTTTTCCTTATTATTCTTCTAAAGTGTGGTTGTTATGGAAAAGAAAAAACAATTCAGGGTTTTCAAAATGGGATTTAATGCTTTATAATTTTTGTCCTACTACTGTTCAAAGTGATTCAGTTTTAGTATACGACAGAACTCCTCCATACGATGAATGTGCTAAAAATCACAACACTGTTGCTAGCGAAGATAATAGAGGGTATTGGCAAACTGGTGAAGCAGATTTTTACATACAAAAAAGCACTCATATGTTAGGCAAAGGACCTATAAATACAAGCAATATACAAGATCAGAACTTTGGATCTTGGTATTCTGAGACTGATTCAGGTCCTAGAACAAGCTATGTAATGAGAAGAGATGGTAGTGCTGTATCGTTTGGAAATGCAAGAGCATATTATTCACATTGTTCTTTTGGTAATTTTATAGGATTTGATGGTTCAAATGAAGGTGAATTTAGAACTATTAAACCATTTAGCCACAGTCTTAAAACATTAAAACCTTTAATGGAAATACCATCTGATACACATGAAATTAATTACAATGATAATCCTTATAATTCAATAGCTAGCAACAGTTTACAAGAATGGCAATATGGCGCTAATAAACACCAAGTAAATTTTATGGGGATTGTAAATGGTAAAATGGCTATTGAAGGATTTAGAAGTAACTACAGATTAAATGATGGTGGAGATCATAATGCTAATATAATAAGACAAAATGATTTTAAAAATTACAATAATTCAGTAGTTATGTTCAATATAACAGACACAGGTTCTGCAAAAGGAGATACTCGTACTTATATGGGGCATTATGAAAGTACTCATTCTAGCAGTGCACATGTTAATCAATTATCTACATTGCATTATGCAGATGGTGGTAAATTTAAGAAAAGATGTGTGTATAAAAGTAGTTCTAGTGATCATATATCTACAAGAGGTTCAGGTAGAATAAGTAGTAATAATAATTTATATTACACAAGCGAAACTTACAGTATGTATGATGGAACAAAATTAGTTCCTAGTACTGTTCCATTTCCTAATGATGTAGGTGTTACAATGTATCAAGGTCAAATAGGTGATTATTTATACATAGATAGAAAATGGGTTTCTTCTGAGCCTAGATTAGGCACAACGTATAAAAACCATCACAATTCATATATTAATTGTTTTGAAAGTGAAGAAGGATCATCATATATATATGGCAGATTACAAAGTTCTGGTAGATTTTACGATGGTGGAGGAAATAATGCTCAAACATTAAAAATTAGAGGTATAAACGGTCATATAATAGGTAATATTATAGCAAATGGAACCTCAAATCCATCAGGAGATACTACAGGTCATCATTTTGAAAGAAGGTCGTATCAACAACAAATAGGAACTATTAAAAGTTATTATTCTACAAATTCTGGTACAGTTTATGGGGATGAAGCTTTTCATAATACAGCTATAACTAATGCAGGTAATAAATATTCTAGCACTACATCACAAGCTCAAATGACATATGACTTAAATAGATATCCTTTAGCATATGATATAATTGCTCCTCTTTCTGCAAGTATGAGAGAAATTGATTTTGCTGGCTCTATTGACCTTGTTCGTTCTATAGATCCAGTTATGAATACAAATTTAAGTTTTGACGATCACATGATGTTAACATCAAGCACTAGTATAGGAGGAGATTATTCAACAACTATATCTTTAATAGAACCTCGTACTCAAGTTTATCCTGCAAGTGCAGGTTCGTCTGTAAGTGCTTTTTATCCACATAATAACGCTTTTATGTTTGGTTTAGTTAAAAAAGAATTTTCTACTGAGTTTACATCTCATACTAAATTAATTACTTTACCTACTACTCCTAATGAAAACATAACCTCTGGAAATCCTTTTGGTACAGTATGGGGTTGTGGAAACGCTAGAATTAGTAATGTTAATAAAGAATTTATATCTCCTATGCTTTCAAATAATATAGATTTTGGTTCATCTCAATTTGCACCTTTTGACACTGATGATTTTATTCAACAAGATCCATTGTTAACATTTGACAATGAATTAGGTTCTGGAACAGAACTTCCTAACGGTGAAAATATTAAATATAAAGTATCTTTACTATATGACGGATATCAAGAAAGTCCTTTGTCTTCTTTTTTCTACGATAAAACAATGAGCGCAAATAAAGATAGTCATGATGTAACTATTAATGTATCTCCAGATTTTAAATTTAGTCCAAGAGTTACACATATGCTTATATATAGAAAGAATCAAGCAAACGATTTATATAGATTAGTTAAGCAAGTTTCACTAGAAGATAAGGGATGGGTATTACAAGACGGAAGATATAAATTTACATTTAGAGATTCTAAAAGGTTTGCATCTTATTCAGCTTTAACTGGCATAGATGAAGAAAATACTAACACTAGTTTAAATTACAGTATAAGTGCTCAAATAAATGATGAATTATTTGTAGGGTTAGCATGGCATAAAGATGTAGAAGATGATGTAAGTAAATATATATATAAATCTAAACCAGGTAATTTTAGTCAATTTGACTATAATAAAGACTTTTTAGTACTACCTGGTATACCAACTGCATTAGCATCATTTAACGGTAAAATATATGCATTTGACAGATCTAACACATATATTATAAATCCACAACAAATGTTTATAGAAGATACATTTGAAGGTGTTGGGTGCTTAAGTCAAGATTCACTCGTAGTTACTGAATTTGGAATGTGTTTTGCAGATGTTAATAATATATATTTACAAACTGGAGCAGGTGCTCAACCGATTGGTAACAATATAATAGATGTTTCTACTTACGAAGGGTGGAAAATAGGATGGCAAAAAGCTGTTAAATACTCAGAAGAAACTGTCAAAACCGATCCATTTGTTTTTTATGATGGAGAAAGTAATTCTTTTGTGTGTTTTGTGCATGGATCATGTGATCACAATTGCAATCCTAACGTATCTAGAGCTTGGGTTTACAGCATTACAAGAAATAGATGGGATTATTGGGAAGCTCCTAAAGTTGAAAAAGCAGTACAAGGATTAGATGGAGATATAATAATTTCCGATGGTAATTTATTATACAATTACAAAGATAATACTACTAAAAAAGATTGGAGATGGTTAAGTAAAAAACTATCAATTACCAAGCAAACAACTACTAAAAGAATGCATAAAATTAAACTACAAGGAACACCTACATTAGATACTATTAGTACTCCTCCTCAATGGAATGATGACATGAGTGTTTATGTAGATGGAGAAATACAGCAATTAGAATTTGCTACAGTTAATGTTACTAAGAATAAAGGATTTACTAAAGAATTTAGTGGTTGTTTTTTATATGCAACATTAGCAATAGATGGGGTAACAGTTACTTTAACAGGATTAAATCGAAGTGAAATAGGAGGTGCTATACCACCTATAGGAACATATATTTTAATTGATGAAGAAATAATGATGGTTACTGCACATCCTTCTGCGACATCATTAACTGTCACAAGAGCTCAATTAGGAACAACAGCAGTAGTACATACTTACGATGAATCTACTCAAGGAACAGAAGGTTTAGAAGGACAAAGAATATACAACGTATGTCCTGTTATTAAACTACCTAGTGGTTGTAAAGGTAAGCTTATTGAGGTTAAATTTGAAAATCAAAAAAGTAGTATAGATAGTTTTTCAGTAGAATTTATAGATAAAGGTACAAGATAATGGCAAAAATTAAAAGTGTAGAACATGCACCTAAAGTTGCAGATTCACAAGTTCAACTTGCAATAAATAGTATTTATAACGAAATTAACAGGATAATAGATGCTGTCAATTCAAATGTTACAGATGCTGAACAGCAAGGAAGTGGAAAACCAGGAGATATTAGAGTAACAAACAAATCTGACAATACAGTAGTTTTAGAGGTTAGAACTAATGATGGGTGGTTTGAAACATCAGGTCTAACAATGATAAAGAAAAGAGGTTAATTTGGGATTATTTAGCGCAGTTATTGATAGAAGTCCAATAGATAAATATGGAGCTGGTGGTAATGCATCTGCATTATCTAATTACGCTGCAACTAACATGGCGAGATCTCAAGAGTTGTGGGATATGAATAGCACTAGAAATCAAATGATTCAAGACAAGCAGATGGAAAGTGCATTTGATATACAAGCTCAACAATCTATGATGGCTCAAAGACAAGCTGCTAGATCAGGTCAAGCTTTTACTCCAGCAGGAATGGATTCCTCTGCATCTGTTAGAAATCAAGTAGGTAATCAATTTGCTCAATTATTATTAAGTCAACAAGGGCAAGCTGGGCAATTATCAGGACAAGCAGGAACTATGATGACATCTTCTGCTCAAATTAGAAATAACTTAAATCAACTATATAGACAACAGCAACAAGCTAATCAACAAGCTAAACAACAAGCTAAATCAAGTGCCTTGAGCATGGCAAGTGCAGCTCTTGGATTAGGTGTAGGAGCTCTTGGTAGTGGAGCTAGTGGTTTGTTAGGTAAAGGCGCATCTCTTCCAGGTTCAAGTTTACCTAGTGTAGCAGGAGCAAATATTCCAGGTGGATTTGGTACAGGTCCTGGCGGAATTATGGGCGGAATTACTAAAATGGGAGGTCAAATGTTATCAATTGGCAGTAATTTTAAATTACCTAGTTTTGGTATAGGCGGATAATATGAAAGGAAAATTTTAATGAGTAATCCAGGAGCAAATTTAATTGCAGGTGTTACATCACAGCAAGACAATCGTTTTAGAAAAAGACAGCAAGAATTAGACGAAGCTTGGAGAGACAGGCAGATGGATCTTCAACAGTCTCAATTAGATTTTAGAAAAGATCAATGGAATACAACACGTGATTGGCAACAAGATATCATAGACAGAGAAGATAGACAAAAGGCTTTTGATAGTGAACTTGCTTCTAATTATTACAATGAACTTCAAGAGCAACAAGCATATGATCTATCAAAAGAAGCTTGGGAAAAAGATATATTAGGAGAACAAGATATTAGTTTTTGGCAAATGTTTGGTTTAGGAGGTCCTGGTAAAGAAAAAAGAACTTACAGAGATTGGATAGACCAATATAATAGACAAGCAGATCATTGGTTGTTTGGAATGGATTATGAAGATGTCCATCCAGAAGGTGTTAAAATGCCTGAAAGAGATAGAAAAGCTTTATTTGATTTAGTAGAAAGTGGAGAATTTACTCCTGAGCAAATAGAAAAAATAAAAGAAATGCACTTAAAAAGCCCTAGTACAAAAGGAATGACTACAAAAGGTCTTATAGATTTATATCGTGTTCCTGAATGGATGAGTTATTAATATGGCAAATTTAGCAGAAAGCGCAAGTCCAGATTACGCCAAATTTAAGAAAGCTCAACAATTATTAGCTAGATATAATTCTGGTGATCATAATTGGATGATGGATAAAGACAAAGAAATGGTAGCATCTATTGCTGCTCAATATGGTTTAGATTTTAAAGCAGATAGTAAACCTATAAGAAAAGCTTTATTTGATTTTGCAGATATGGCTACATTTGGATTACTTCCCAATAAATGGAGACCTACTACTATTGGAGAAGAATATGGGTTTGTTTCAGGTGCAGACAAAATGGCTGGAGCTGCAGGTACAGTAGGCGGTTTATTTACTCCTTACGGTGGTCCTGGATTTTTAATGAGACAAGCTGTTAGAGGTGGTCGTAATTTAAAAAATTGGTGGAATGCACCTAAAGTTGGTAGTAGTGGTAATGCAGGTAATAAAATAGGATTATTAAACCGTGGAAGAGATATTCCTTTATTAAGGCAAGGAGCACCAAGATTAGGTCAGGGAGCACCAAGATTATCGGGAAGACCAAATTTACTAGGAATGGGAACTCGAAGACCTCCAACTACAGGCGCTGGAGAAACATATGACATTATGAGAGGTAGTAGATTGGGCACTGGTTCTATGAATATGTCTCCTAGAACATATCGAGATTATTTAGATAATTTTTAAATTATAAGGAACAACAAACATGGCAATTAAATGTAAAGTTTTTATTCATGATTCTAAAAATATAGTTAGCGCAGATGGAGATGCTGATGGTAAGTTAGCTGAAGATCTTCAAGATTGGGTAACTGCAAATCATGGTACTTTAGATGTAACTACACAAATGAATGTTACTTCTACTGTTATTGAAGGCGGTACAAAAATCATGACATTAGTTATACTAGACAATAGTTAATAATGCATGGCGAATCCTAACGATAGAGTATTTGAATTAGTAAGACAATACCGATACAATCCTCAATTATTTACAGAACAACAGACTGATGAGTTACAAGAACTAGCTTATCAAGCTAATGTTCCATTCAAAAGAAAAACAGATGATATTAATTTACGTAATATAGCTGAACAATTAACTGGTGGATTCCTAGAAGGATTCACTACGATCCCTGTTAATAAATTGGGAGGTCAAGCTCCTAAAACAGTTTACGAATCTATAGCACATTCTCTAGGGCATTTAGCAGGTTTTGCTCCTGGCATAATAGCTGGACCTTTAAGCATGGGAGCTAAAGGTATGGCTAGGTTAGGTGGTAAGAAATTAACAGAAAGTGAATTGCAAAGAAAAGCATCGGAAAGTGCATTAGGTAAAGCCGCAGATTTAGCAGGTAAAGCAAACCATTGGTCAGTTCCTATGATGTTTGGTGATAAAGCTAAAGATGTTATGGATGCAGGTCTTAGAAAGAGTAAGTTAGAATCTTTAGACTTTATGAAAAAAGGTGCTAAGACAAAAGCGATATTAGATCAAGCTGTTCATTTAGGTGCAGCAAGTGCAATGTCTACTATATGGAAAGGTCCAGATGCAATAATAGATGCAGGTTTTTCAGGAGCAGTAGCTGGTGGTGCATTTGGTGGGTTAGGAGAAATAAGAGCTATAGGCAATTATTTAAAATCTTCTAATAAGAGAGATTATAGAAAAGGTGAGCAAAGAATTAAAGCAGCTGTTGGTGCAGCTATGTTAGGGCTACCTACAGCTATGCAAGAAGAACCTATAGAAATGATACTATATCAAACATTATTAGGTGGTTATTTTGGATATGGTGCTAGACCTAGAATGGAAGTAGAAGGTGGAAAATTTATTAGAGATTTAAGATTTGCTGATGATAATAAATATATCTTTAAACCAGGAGAACATCCTGATTTTGGAAACTACTCAAAAGGTGCTCAAGAATACATAAGAAAAGAATCTACTGAACAAGCTAAAACTTGGTTAGATAATGTTATATATAAAGGTTCTAATGTAGATGCTAGAATGGAAGTAGAAGATATTTTAAGAAAGAAGAACAATCTTAAAGATTCAGATCCATTAACTCAAGAACAAATTAATACAGGTCTTAGAGATTTAGCTAATCAAAAATATACAGCTAAAAGAAAAGACTATGAAGAATTTGTTTTAAGAAAAGAAGTAAGTGATATGATGAACAACTTACAAAAAACTGAATCCACAGATGTTCCAGACTTAAATAAAGAAAACAATAAAAATTCTATTGAGGCAGATAAAAGATCTAAAGAAAGAGAAATATTTGGCGTAGTTGAACAACGTGATCCCGATGGTAATGTTACTACTAAAATATTAGGAGGGTTAGAGTTAGATAAAATAGGATTTAAAGGTTCTTATGATAAGTTTAATGTAGTCGAAAGATATGAAAACAAACCCATGGATGAAATCATGGGACAAGAGTATTTGTTTTTTAATCAAATCTTTGTTAAAGAACCTGTATATAGAAGTGTAAAAAGAGGCGATAAATGGACAAGAGAGCTTGTTAAAGATAAAAAAGGTCAAACAGTATATTCAGTTAATAAAATTAAGCCCATAGAATATGATGTTAAAACTGATAATTTTCTACAAAAGGGAGAAAGTAGTTCTAAAATTAGCAAAAAAACTCTTTGGGGAATAGAAGTAGATCTTGATAAATCAGGAAGATATTTATATGGAGGTGTGAAAGATAAAGGGATTTATACTGTTGGTCAATACCACAAAGATATAAATAATTATAAACTAGAAGATATATTAAGAAGTTTAGTTTCTGAAAAAACTCCTAGACAGGAAGTAAACGAAATATATTTAGCAAGTTTAAAAGAATGGATGAGTCGTTATCCTGATGCAGATCGCACATATTTAAAAACTATGCATGATAGAGCATGGAAGTCAAACGTATTAACTAGCTCACAATTACATGGGTTTTTAACAAAGGATTTAACTGGAGTTAATAAATTAATGCAACCAGGGTTTGTTAAGAATGTAATAGATTGGAACAAAAGAGAGCAACTTTGGCAAGATAGATCTTCTCCTTTACCTAAAGGCACACTAGGTGGTAGCATTCCTTTTGTTGTAGCTAAAGATGTTTTAGGTGGTCGATATCAATTAGATACTGGAGAATTTAAAAGACATGATAGTGATCATGATGGAACTATATATTTTTATAGAAATGATAAAGCAGGAATAAATGATATAAAAACAATGCAAGAAGCATTAGGTCTCCCTGGAGATGTTAACATGAACAAACCCGTTGTTGTTGCTACACTACCAGGTTATGGCACTATGGCTTTAAAAGCAGCAGGTGCTGGAGCTCCCAAAGAAATTCAAAGGTTTATGGACAAAACAGGCGTTAGAATGGTTATTATGCGTTCAGCAGCTAAACATACTGGTGGAGTAAAAGAATACGAATTTGATAGGAATTTGCTTGAAAAAGGTATATATGAGCTTACAGAACCTTTTGTTAGAGATTCTAATATGAAAATAAAAGAAACTGATATTAGAATTAATACAGGTACTTACGAGAATCCTGCTAAGTTTACTAAGGGATCTAAAATAGTAAGACAACTTGCTACTAATTTAAGTAATTATTTAGCTCCTGATGCTATGGACATACTATGGAAAGATGTTTATTTAAAAAGCATAAAAGGCAAAGCAGAAGTAAATGATTTAGCAGATAAGTATTTAAAAGGCGAAAAAGTAAATTTAAAAGATATAGATGTTAATAACTTATCAGTTGAAAAAATCCACGATATATTTGTCAATCATGGTCATACTGAATTAGCTAAAAAAATAGCCAAAGATATTGTTAAGATGGACAAAGCTGGTGAATTAGAAGATATAGATACATTTTCTGAATCAGAATATCAGCAGTATATATATAGAAACAATAGGATATTGCAGTTATCAGATCTGTCTCAATCTCAAAGAGAGATGGGTTTATTTTCTAGAGAGTTCTTTGAAAACAATTATAAGAAATATTTAATAAACAGATATGTTAGTCCTCACTATAGAGAATCAGCAAAAGTTTGGTTAGCGCCAAGACATCCACATGATGTTGTTCAAGACAATGTTAAATTTGGTGAATTTATGATAGGTAGAGACGGAAAGAATATGAAGGTAATATATGAAGGCAAACCAACAACTCTTGGTAAAGCTTGGGCAAAAGCTAAAAAGAATAATAAAAGTAGTGACTTTGATTTTCTTGTTGTTCGTGTACCTGCTGATAGCATATCTGGCACACGTGCTCTTAAGTTTGCTGGTTTTACCAAGGAAAAAGGCATATCTATCACAACCAATGCGAAGGATAACATGTACCTAGGTGGTGCAGATAAAGATAGTGACACAGCATTTTTATATCAGAATATGCCTAAAGAAGTTGTTAGTAAAATTAAAGAAAAAACTAATGAATGGGAAAAGAATGGTAAATGGATTGATTCTAAAAAAGAAGATAAGCTTTTTGAATCATTAACAGACGATGCATATAAATCTCCCATTAGCCAATTTTCTCCATCATTCAGAAGAACTGTAGCAGAGACTGCAGCTAAAGGTCAAGCAGCTATTGGCTATGGAGTTGTTGGTAAAACTAATTTATTAGATTATGCAGATTATTTACATTCTAAAGGTGGATCAGAAGTTATTCCATTGATAAGTAAAGGTGGCAGGAAATACGGTGAAATAAGAATTAAACTTAAACCCAACGGTCAAACACACGAAATATTATCTAGGCTTGGTAGAGAAATACTTAATAGATCTGCTGATGCAGCTAACTATTCTAATATGTTAGACTATGCAAAATTTAGAGATTTGTTAGTTAAAGAAGGTTTTGACACACAATTTATAACTTACAATAAAAAAACAAATGCACCTAAAAATACAGGAGCTGTATCGTATGCTAAACTTGAAGCTAACTCACGTTTAAAAGACATAGCACAAGCGACTAGATTATCTAAACATAAAAATTCTAAAAACTTAGATTTATTATTTGAGCAATTAAACAATTTAGATGCTGAGGCATTAGAATCTATTAAAGGCTTAACTGGTAAAGCTATGAAAAAAATGAAAGAAGACAATTTAGATACTAGATTTATAACAGAAGAGATAGTTACTGATTATGTAGAAGTTCTTAAAAGATTTAAAAATCAAATAAATTTACTTGAAAAGCAAGATCCAATTTATATGAAAATTAATCAAATGCAATACAGAGGTGATATTAAAGGAGATGCATTTAAAAGAATGTTAAATCCTGAGAACGCTTTAAGAGACATACAAAATAATAAATGGTCTGAAGCTAGAGTTAAAATGGAAAGAGATATGAAGATCATATCTTCTTGGAATGCTTTAAATAAAAAAGGTTTTGCAGTACATAAAGGTTTAAAAGACATGGGAGTTTTTAAAGATGTAGATTCTGCTGTTGATAAAATATTAAAACCTATCGCTAAACAAGCTACTCTTATAAAGCAAAAACAAGATAATAGGCATTTAGACAATATGGAAAATAGTGACTTAAATCACAAAATAGAATTTAATTACGATATGGAGGTAGGTAGTTATAAAAACGTACTGTCAGCTAAAGCTAAAGAATATAATAAGAAATTCGGAAGTAACAATTTAATAACAGAAAAAATGTTGCATGATTATTTTGAGCAATGGTTATTAAGTCCTTTTTATCACAATGCAACTGAAGTTAAAGTTACAAAGTCTGGACATAAATTTGATTCTCCAATTATAAGGCACACTAAACATGCATATCAATCTCAGAAAGTCAGCAATGATTCTATTAGGTTTTTACTTAGAGAACAAGATGCTATATTTGAAGAAATAAGAATTACTCCAAAAGGAGAAACAGTTGATGTTCCTAAATTAACTAACGTAGCTAATTCACTACAACCTGCTCCAGAAGTTGTTACATACAAAAAAAGAATCTATGAAAATGATACAGATTTTTTACGTTCTAGAGCAATTAACAAAAAAGAATATAAAGAAGTATTAGATTTTGAAAACACATTAAAAAACAATAAAGTAGTTAAAGATAACTTATCAGATTTTTATGAGAACTTTTTAGTTGAAGTTAAAGGTACTGCTAGAAGAGATTTAGATCTTATTACTATGGAAGATATAATAGCTATGAATAGGTATTTGAAAGACATGGATATGAGAACAAAACCTAATGGATTTAAACTACCTAATTTTGCTTGGAGGGCTTCTCCAGAATATATGGATCTATATATGAGGAACTTTGAAGAACGTTTTTTCCAATCTTCATTAGAGAATGTTAAAACTAGAGACGGTATTGTATTAAGAGAAGTTAAAAAATACACTAGCACTTTAGGTGAAATGAAAGATTTTTTAAATAAAGCAATTAGTAAAATGGAATCTCAGTCTAATAATGTACCTAAATACAATGACTTAAGATATCCACATAGAAGCTTACCTACAAAAGAAGCATCTATTATAAATGATTTAGTTGTAGATGCAATTCAAGGTGTTAATTATAAACTTAGACCAGAGTATATTGAAAGACAAAATAAAGTATATAAAGACTATTTTAATGGTAAAGACTACACAATAGACAAAGTTATAAAAGATACACAAGAAAGATATAAAAAAGATTTTTTACAATTTAGTGAAACGTTTATACATGCTAAAGATTCTAAGGGCAATTTTATGACAGGTCTTAAAGATTCAGATGGTAAGTGGAAAGAAAAGAATTTATGGAGTGAAATAGATAAGAAGAATAAATATGGAACTTACAATGATTTATTAAAATGGAAATCAGATGGTAGGTTTGATATGAAGAATTTTAATGATAAGGTTTTTAATGAAATTAGAAAAGGTAAAGATATACCTAAAATGCAATTAGAAACTGTATACAGAGCTATTTATGAAATGCAAGTTGAAGGTCTTATTAATCAAACTGCTAAACATAGTAAATTAAGCCGTCAACAATTAAGAGAAAATTTTAGAGCAGGTAAAATATTAGATCCAAAATTAAAAGATAGAAAAGACATACCTATTAAAGGATTTAGATTTACTAACGTAGGTAGAAAGAACTTAGATGCATATTTTCCACATACAAACTTTGGAAGAAATAAAAGAACTCAAAAAGAAATAGAAGATTATACTAATCAAAGATATGAAGAACTTTTAAATACTAAAGGTAAAAAAGTAGCTGAATTATACAGATTAAAAGGAGATCTTTTTGTTGACAAAAGCCAATCTACTGATGGAGGTTCAGCAACATCATCTATCGAAAATATTATGGTTGACTATAATAAAATTAGAGTTTCAGATTTAGAAAAATTAGGTTTGAATACTAGACCACAATCAGTTTACAGACGTAGTCCAGAAGAATTTCCAGGTTACGATAGAAGTGAATATGCTATTGATATTTATAAACAACAGATAATAAATGGATTATATAAAAATATGATTTCATTACATGCTAATAAAACTATAAATGATTTTGTTAAAAGAAATGCTTTTGGAGATAAAACAAATGATTGGGCTTTATATTTAAGAAGTTATGCAAGAGATTCATTAGGTCTTCCTTCAGTATTTGGAGATAGACTTGGTGAATTTATTACAGCAGATACAAGTTTTAAAAGAAGAGGTGTTTATTTACTTAGTGATGAGGCTGCTATAAAAGGTTTTGAAAAAGTTGAAAAGATGTTTAAAAAACATGGAAGAGAAATGCCATTTACTAAAAACATTACTAAAGCTCCTGATAAAAGATTATTAAATTCTAAAGATCCAATAGATCAGGAATTATATTGGGCTCAACATAATAAACGTATGAATGATTTAACTACTAGAATTCACAATTTTGGTAGATGGGAAGCTAAATTTCAGTTATGGACTTTACTTGGACATACAAAGATTTGGGCAGGTAATTTATTTGGAGGTACTACCAATACTATTACAAGAGGTGGATTAAAAAACTTTGCAAGAGCTAATAATAAAAAGTTTATAGAAAAGCACATTATAAGAGATTTAGAAGGTAATTATGCATTAAAATTTGAGAGTGGTAAAGAAGTTAAAACTATGAAAGATTTGCAAGGTTGGATGGGTGAGAAAGGCGTTATAGAGTCTTTTATTGCAAATGAGTTAAATCTTAATATGTCTTTTAAAGATGTTAAAGGTAATACAAAACATAACTTAAAGGATTTTTCAAAAGAATTAGCACAAAAATTAAAAGGTGATCCAGAATTAAGTCAAGATGCTATATTAGATATTGCTAGAAAATATAGAGTAGATAAATTAATAGATACTTCCGCAGCATTTTTTATGCAATCTTCTGAAAGAAAATTAAGACGTGATGCTTTTTTAACACATGCAATAGAGTACATGGAACATTTTGGTAAAGATGGATATAAGCTTACACTTAACGATCCAGCAGTGTTTGAAGCTGGTTTAAGAGGTGTTGAAGCTACCCAATATTTATACCATAGTGCATTTAGACCAGGCTATATGAGAACAGCCTTGGGAAAAACATTATCTCGTTTTAAATTATTTGTATTTAATTCTGTAAGAATACGTAAAGAGATGCTTAGAAAAGCAAATTATTACGGATTTAAAGAAGGAACAAAGGAGTTTGAAAAGTTTAAAACTGACTTTGCAATTAACATGTTTGTTATGGCTTTAGGTACTGCATTTCAATTTAGTTTATTTGACACTACATTACCACCGCCATATGATTGGATTCAAGAATCAGGTGATTGGTTATTTGGAGATAAGAAAACTAGAGATACAGCTTTCTTTGGACAATATCCATATCCAATAGCACCGTTAAATATAGTTACACCACCTCTTGCTAGAATACCAATGGCTGCTTTTTCATCTCTTATAAATAAAGACTGGGAAAGATTTTTTGATTACCATGCTTACACAATGTTCCCTTTCGGTCGTATGATTAGATCGATTGATAAAACAATTGACGAACCCTATGGAACGATAGAGGGGAGAGCAATGCAACAATTTTTTGGAATACCTTTAGATAAGGTAAGAGATAAAATAGATAGAGCTCAAGTATTAAAAGCTCGTAAAGAAATGATAAATAGAGAAATGGAGGAGCTATAATGGCTAACACACTAACACTAGGAGAAAACAAAGATCCATTTGGATATGATGTTTCTGTTGGTGAAGACCCAAGAAGACCGTTACCTTATCGTAAGAAAATTATAGAATTAGCTGAACCATATAGAGTTCAATGGTTAGAATCAGGAGCTAGTAATGCAACAGCAGTTCAAAATGCATTAGTAGATTTTGGAGAACAATATGCTGAAGAAATTTCTAAAGATCAAGAAATGGCTAAAACGTATGCTAGTATGTTACAAGAATTAAAAGTATCAGAAGGTCGACAAGCATATGTTGCAGGAAAAAGGAACCCAAGACAACAAGAATGGTTTGGCAGGTTAAGAGGCGTAGAACCTAGACCTGACATTCCTTATCCTACAAGTAATAAACAAAAATACGATAAATATTAAGGAGCATGATGGCTGAAAGAAAACCACCAGAATATTACAATACACAAAAATTATGGTACCCAGAAGGCAAAGAGCCTTCTCCAGAAGAAAGATTTTATTCTGATCCTAATGTAGAAAGAGGTATTGTTCCAGCATTAAAATCTATTGCTAATGCTCCAAGAGAATGGGAGAAAATGAAAATGCAACAAGCACAACCAGACGGATTTGGACATGATATACTACAAGTAGATGAAGCAACTCGTAGAAATAAAAGGATTGCAACTGACCATTTATTTGTATGGAATAGGTTAATAGAGAACGCTAGTCCTAATAAAACTAAAATGGATGAATTAAATCCTAACAGAGCATTACAAACTCTTATGACAGATGAGGCTTTTAAAAACTTTTTAAGTAAAAAAACATTACAAGAAAAGATGACTGTACTAAGAGATGTAGGAATGCATAGATCTGCTGATATGAGTGATGAAGCATTAGCTAAGTATTTAATGACGCATGTTCCAGATGCATTAACAGAAGATCCAGCAGTTGGAAAAGAAGCTAAACAAATGGAAAATAATCAAAATGATGGATATGGTAATATTCCATACATTAGCAATGCTTTGAAAAGAAGAGATGAGGCTATGAACCCTGAAGGTTATTAATGAAAATAGGTAAGTATCTATTACAAGAAAACTTAATTACCAATAAACAAAGACGTGAAGGTGAGCGTCAACATGATAAGACTGGTAAAAGATTTGGTGCTTGTTTAGTAAACCTAGGATATATTAGCGATAAAGAGTTAGATAAAGCGTTAGATGCAATAGAATTAATGAAAAAGGAGAAGAAGCCAATGGCTCACAAAATAGGTGAAAATACAGCGTTTCAGATGGATTTAAAATTTCTTGTTACTATTATGTTTATAGTAGTTTCAGGAGTTGGTGTATACTTTACATTAACAGGTGCTGTAGAAGATAACACAAAAGAAATAAATAACATTAAATCTATGGGAGATCTAAAGATCATTTCTTATAAACTAGATGAATACGATGAAACATTTAAAGATTTAAAAGCTTTATCTACTAGTTTAACTCCTTTAGCTACAGATTTAGCTTATATTAAAGATGAATTAAAAAAGTTAAAGAATAAAAAAGTTGATATACCTGAAGTAGATCTATCAGGTATTGATGATTGTAAAGACAAATTAGATGCTTTACATCTTAAGATAGAAAAGTTTGAAGAAAGAGTAAGTAAATTAGAAAAAAGAAATTCTAAAGGTGGGAGATTTTAATAATGCTTTATGGACGAATTATATGTAATATGGTTGCGATTAGCAGTTTTGTTTTTGCTGGTATATTCAGCAACTCGACTTTGTATATTAGTGGCTCAATGGGCACTCCCTATATAAATGGTAATGCTCAATTAAAAGATGATTATAAATACAATATAGGCATTAGAAAGATAGCTTTATTTCCTTATCAATCTAGAGCTAGATATTATAAAGGTACTGAGAAATCATTAAGTGATGATGCTATTATGGGAGCTTTAGATGGATTAGAATATTTATTTCTAACTAGTTCTGTAAGAAATAGAAATCACGAATTTATTGATCAGGATTATTGGATTAAATGGTCAAGTGAAAAGTTTATAACAAAATTTAAATATCTCAATAAAGAAAGTAGAGACTTGCAATTTGTATCATACGATGCAAGATTTAAAAAAATGATAGGTCCTGCTATATTATCAGCAGGTGTTAATGTTATGGGGCATCCAGTATATGGACACCCTGCATATGAAGATTATGAAGATCCTTGGTGGTATCTTGCATATGAATATGGTTTTACAGATTATTTAGTACCTTTACACGACTTAAATGGAAACGAAGAAATTGATAGTTATTATATATGGATTGAAACTGACCCAATTACTGAAGAAGGTTATTGGGAAATGTTTTATGAAGAAGCTAGTTATTATTGGGAGAACTCTGACTCCGTTGCAGTGGCATACTCTGATGCAGAGTTTTACGAATACCATATGCCAGCTATCATAGACAAATATAACAAAGAAAATAAAGAAAAGAAATGGCAGGCTGAAGCTAGTATAGTTATCGGTCTTGACTTTTATTTGGGCAGTGACAAGTATTACTCCCATATCTGGGTAAACACTTTTCCAAAGACTGTTGGTTTGACAGATAAATCTTATAATGGAAAAGAGGAGCAATACGATATAGGTTCTCTGGTTGGAGTAAATATTACTAATCGTATCGGGGTATTTTTAGAGGGAAGTAAATTAAAGTATTATGGAAGAGAAGAATATACTGTAAGTACAGGTATTAATCTTAAATTCTAGGATAATTTACATTAAATGATATAACTATTCTTTTGTTTTCATCGTTATTAACGGGAACTTTGTGTTCCAACCAACTTGGAAATAAAATAAACATACCTTCCTGTACATTAATTTCATAACCACTTAACGACATACATTCATGTTTTCTTACTTTTAATGGATCTTCAAATATAATTCTACTTCCTTTTTCAGGGACTTTAACGTAGTAAGCTCCTGAAAAAAAAGAGCCTGGATGAGTGTGTTTTTTATTATAATCGTTTTTATTGTTTATAATAAACCACATACCAGACGTATCTTTGCATTTAGATTTAATATTATAGTCTTTTTCTAATACAAGATTGTTAACTAATTCCAATCCAATTCCATTAATAACATTAAAAGAATGTATATCTCTTTTATTTAGATCTGTTTTACTATGATATCCACCACTATTAGATTTATTAATACTATTTTCTTTATTTTTGATTTTATATATATCTTTAATTAAATCTTTATGCAGTTGATCGTAATTATCTAAATAAAAAGTATGAATTTTAACAGGAAATATAGTTTCAGTATAATGTTTAATTTTAGTTTCCTTTTTTAAGGGAGTATTTATAAAAAGACATTACATAGAGATAAATCCACCAACATCTATCATTGTCAGATGCTATCGTGGCTGCCTTTTTATATCTTCCTCTTCTATTAAGATTTCGATATTCTGGGGCATAATATTCTTGACTATCAGTCAATTAGTATCCCGTTAAATTTTTTTATTATGTCTTCTATTAGTGGATGAAATGTGTCATCGTTTAATTTCCAGAATTTACAACCATTATCTATTATAGTGTTAGGAATTTCTTTAAATGCTTGTTTTTGGTAGAAAAACCACCATTTACAGAGACTTTTTACATTGTCCCTATCCGTGGTATAGTAAATACAATTACTGCAGTTTTTCTTTGTGTTTTGCAATAAGCTTTCTTTGATGGATTTCAGCTTTTTTTAAAGTAAAATGTCTTTTACCATCAGATGTAATATATACATGCATTAATTCGTAGTCTATTGGTCTGATATCTTTAATCATAGAGAACCTTACATAGTGAGTAGTGTGTGGGTTTAGGAGGCATTAGCAAAGTCCTCTATGATTTACCAACAATATCATCAGATATTACATTTTTAGAATCGTATTTAAAAGATTCAATAGTATTACCTTTTAAATCTTGAACATTTATAGTTATAGCTCCATTCTTATCTTTAACTTTTACTTGAAACATATTGTTTTTTACAAGTAATTTATTTTTTTCAAGTGAACTAATTCCTTTTTTAAGGGATCTAGTATACTTCATTCCTAGTAAAGTTTCACCCATAAGCTCGTCTAGTAATAAATATAGTTTTTTAAGGTTTATTATTGAATCTTTTCTATCCATTATCTATCAATGATTTTAATTATATTCAGCCATTCATCAAGCTCCATAACTACTTTAGGAGTTTCTTGATTTCTTTTAATAACTAATACAGGAGTTGAATCTCCAGCGTTAGTTTTACATTGTTTAAATGATTTCCAAACATTTAGTTTTTCTACATTTTTACATTCAAAAGAGTAAGGAATGAATGTTTTAGCATGTGGGGTGAGAACAATATCCTCACCCTGCATACCCATTATTTGTGAACCTATCTCATCTTTTAAAGCTGGATATAGTTCAATCAATTTATCTCTTAATATATTCTGCAATCTTTTGCCTTTATTTTTCGCTGATCTAGCTTTCACGGTAACAATTTCCTCCATACAGAAAGTCCAAATGTTGCTTCAATTGGTCCCACGCAAACACCTATATTTGCGTGATCACCTCTTTCTATAGTATAAGTTAAAGTTACTGAAAATAACCAGAGAATAATTACTGACCAACCTACAGATTGCCCATCATCACTTTCTATTCTTTTTGTATTTATCATTATATCTCCAATGGTTTAAATTGAAATGTCTTGTAATCAAAGTCAAATGCCATTTCAAAATCAGTTTCATCTCTCGATGCTAATGATCTTATGACTCTGGTACTACTCATACCTCTTTCTCCTGTTATCCCAAGAATTTTATCTGCTTTTTGTTCTATTGCTGAATTACCTTTAGCACTATGAACTGTTAGATTATTTTGAGATGCACCTTTAGATATATGAGATATACCAAAGAATACAACATCCATTTGTGTTGCAATTTGTTTTAAACTATTTACAATTTTCTCCATTTTAGTAAACGGATCATTGTTATATTTAACTTCAATTGCATCTATAGTATCTATGCATACAATTTGTGGCTGATTATCAGCTATTATTTGTTTCATAGAATCTATATCAGGACTTGTAGTCATTACTTTGATATGCTTTACTCTATCATTTATTTCTTTTACTCTATCTTCATCATACATTCTATATATTTCATTTACTTCTTGCTTAGAAATTCCATTACCTGCTTGAAGAAATCTTCTGAAGATAAGCCAGTCTCCAACCTCTAATGATAAGTATAACACGTTCATGTGAGTTAATTTAACCATAAGGCTTTGCAACCATGCAGTTTTACCTAATTTAGTATCTCCTAACAGGATAGCTAATTCTCCTGGTAGAAATCTATAATTTTCAGGTATTGGATAATGATCTTTCAGATTAAAACTATTCGTATCCATATCCATATGAACGAAATCTCTTAACTTGTTTGAGAGTTCTTTGACATTCAATACTTCTAATCCATAGTTTTTATTTTTGTAGAATTTACAAATTGGATCACAGTATTTTTCCATTATTACATCATTGCAGCTATAGCCATTATGTTCCCAAGCGTAGACATCATCGACAATTTTCAATATTTCATTATGATCTAACGAAGGTATATTATATTCGCCCATTTTTATAGCACCTTCTTTTTGAATGCCCATTCTTCTCCAAGCATTAGCCATTCTAAGTAAGGTAATGTGCCTTTCTCCTTCTTTGTCTGATTTCCACATTTTTTGAACACAAGTTACATGTGCATTAAGATTAGTATTAGATACAGTACCTTCATCTTCTCTGAATTCTTGTACTTCTAATACTTTATCTTCCCATATTGGATATATATTCTCTTCATCAAATGGTTCGTGATGATAATCGTGTTTTTGTGTTTGACAATACTCAGATATTTCTTGATAACTCATATCGTTTAACATTTGCCATGATAATGGTATTTTATATAATTCGCTTTTCATATTAATAGTATATCCTACACGAATCAATCTACCTTTATCGTAGATGTTATCTACTAAATTACCAAAATGACTATCTATTGTCATCTTTACTTGATATGGCAAGTTTATGCTTTCTTCGAATCCATATAAATTAGGAATTTCAATATGAAAGCCTCTGCCACTAAACCATATATGAGCTTGCTTAGACGTATCTACACCTTGCTCAAGCAAAGTGTTCATAAATGATATTGTTCTTTGTCTTGTATCTTCTCCAGTCTTTTTACCTCTATCTATATCATAAATAACTGTATTTAATGCATATGTACCTTTATAAGACTTTATAGATCCTTTGTCTCTGAAATGTTCAAATGCTGTATTATCTAGTGTAAACAAACTGCGATACAACTCTTCATTTGGTTTAATATACTTTGTTATATGTTCTGGACGAATAGCATAGGCTCTGTTTGATACAGAACCTATAGCTAATTCGATGTATTTTACGTTATTATCTGCCATGTTTTTGTTTTATTTTTATTAGATATTTCTTTTAAATCAAGAACACCGATTTCATTATATTCTTTGTTTTGCCTTATTTTACGCCAAGTCCTAGAATAAGCTGAAGGTAATCTAACTGTTTCATGATATAATCTACCATATTCAGGCAAAGCTGTTTCAATATGTATAGATGATATTAATGGAACTCCTTCAGCTATTCTTCTTGATATGTATTTAAGAATAATATCTTTTGTTGACATTAAGTAGGCATTCCTGCGAATTCGTCCTTAGTATCCCATGGACCTGAAGCTTCTTCAGTTTCATTAGCATTAGCAAAATCTTTAACGTAATTATTGCCTACTGCTTCTTTGAATTCAGCTTTGAATTTATTATGATCATACGATGCATTTCTAGTTTCTTGCCAATCTTTCCATAAAGGACTTCCATCCTTTTTAGTTTTAGTAGAAACGTAAGTTAATCTTAGAAACTCTTTACCTGTTATTACTTGTTCAGCGTCAGCAGGGAGTCTACTAGATTGTGGTTGCATGCCTTTATCTAACTTAATAGGCATACCTATAGCATCGAAGAATAATTTAACTTTAAATGCTGTTGACCATCCTACAATTTCACCACTCATTTCATCTTTCTTGTAATTTCCACCTATATACATATTTGGTTGGAAATCTTTACCGATGTCTAATGTAAGATGTATTGATATGTCATCAGAATATGTTTGCCAATCTTCTTGCACACCATATTTAATTTGAATTGAGGCTATTTTAGCTTTATCTACAAAGATATTGCTTTTAGCTCCGCCTCCAGAGCCTGAATTAGTTACCCATTCCATATGGATACCTCCTATTTAATTTGTGGTTTACTTACTTCGTTGCCATCATCGTCTTTCTGTGCTACACCGCATATTGCTGCTAAGCCATATCTTCTACCATAAGTATTTAATGAACCTATAGCTTGTGCATTAGCATTCTTAGGCATTGGTAACGCCATTTCACTTGATAGCCATTCACCTGATGAATGTATTAATTTAGTTACAACTAAAAATACTCCGTCTCTAAAACGATTTCCTTGAACAAAAGCTATTTCATTCTTTGCAAGTATTTCTCTGCAACTTTCAATCACTGCAAATAAATCAGCATAACCACTCTTAAAGAATGGATTTATTGAACCTTTTTTAGCACCCATTATTTCAGTTTGAGCACTTGCTAAAGCTTTTGCTATTTTACCTACAGTTTCTGATTGATCTTCTACTATTATATTCGATTTTGTTATTTGGTTTTCTTCCATTTAACCTCCAATTTGGACTTTAAATATACCTTGTTTTAAGGTAATAAGCAAAAAAAAAGAGAGCCTTTTAAGGCTCCCTTTCTTTCATATAGACACATGTCCTAACAGGGGTTACTATTTAGGCTTCCATGATCATCCACTCCATATATCTATATTGTCTCGACAAATTTTGAGAGTTGTAGGTACCATTTGTTTATATCTTACTCTACATTTAACAACTCTCTTAATTACTAGGGATATTCGTAATTGACTCTCATCCGACTGAAATTCAAATAATCACGACTTATCGTTTTGCTTACTTAATATCCCTAATTATATTCTTTATTAATACCTAGTTTAGCATAATTTACTAAACTGTCTACTATAGATGCATTGTGGTCAAAATCAGCTTTTGTGCTTTTCTTTTTATGCCATAATACTTTAGTAGAACTATTTAATAAATCGTATGCTGTTGGTTTTCCCAGAGGTCTATAATTTAACAATTCGTCAACAATATTCCCAAACAAAGTTGTAGGAACATGACTTAAATGTTCTTGTCTTATTGTTGATAATTTACAGAAATCCAGTTCTTCTTTATCTAGATACCTTAATGCATTAATAAAATATCTAACATTTTCTCTAGATGATTCTATTATTTGTGCTGCTTCAATGATTTCTTCTTGATAATTCTCAGAACTTTCATCATGTTTAAACCTGAAAGATTTAAATATATCATTAGACACCATCCCATTAAGACATACTAGTCTTTGAAGATATAACTTGAATTGCAATGCTGTAGATCCATCGTAACTATTCCAAAACATTATACCAAGACCTACATCATCACCTACTGATACTTCGTCTGTATAATCTTTTGCTACCATAGAATACATGAATTGTCTACCATTCCAAAAGGTTTTATCAGGTGTAAAGTTATATCCTGAAGATTCGGCTATATCGTGAGCTAATTTTTCTACCTGTTGATTTTCTACAAGTAAATATTTGTCACTAACTACGCCAACTTCGTTCCAACCTTTTTCTACATCTTCTTTTTGAACTGACCATGCAGATGATTTATTACCCATATTATCTGATAATGGGACTTTCCTAATTGGATCGTCCCAGTTCCCTATAAGCATTTTACTCATTATCTCTCCTAATCATTTCAAATGGTACACTCCATTGCTTATTATCTATATCTATTACTGCTTTAGATCTATTAGCTTTTCTAAATATACCTTTTTCGATTTTATTAGAACCTACAATTCTAACTTTATCTCCATCTTTAAAGACATAAGCTGCATTAAAGCTCATACTTTTTCTTTTTGACTTGATTAAATTCCATATTTTATCTAAGTCTTCTATTTTTTCTATATTTTCTATTGCATTATACAAATCGTAATGTTCTTGATCTTTCATTACTTCTCCTTATTAGGTTTATATTGTCTATAAGTATCTATATTCCTTGAGCCAAGTACCCATGTAAGTGCTTCTTGCCATCCTTGACATATATACATGTCTGACTCTCCGTCCCACAACTCCATATCTTCCATTGATTTAGCAGCATCTTCTAATGCTCCTTTAACTTGTTTTTTAGTCTTCATTTCCCATTTCCTCGCAATCTAAACATAGACTTATATATCCTTGAGATTTCATAAGTTTTTCAGCTCTAGCATTATTAGGTGTAAAATGAACACAACAAGAATGACATTTAATTGCTATATCACTTAATTTCATTCTTCCTCCACATTTAATACAGGTAATATTTCTTCCTTTTCATGTGTAAGGCAACTTAAAACACCGCCATCATTACCTTCATCATCCATCATAGCTATAACTCTTGTACCATTATCTAATGTGAAAGTAATTGGTTTTTTGTACCACATGTAGTTGTTGCATTCTTTATCTTGCATATATTCTACTTTCATTATACTTCTACCGAGTAAAGCATTTTCTGCTATTTTAGTCCAATATTCATTTTGCTGTTTTGGATCCATTAAATTATATTCTTTGCCATTTAATTTAGTTTTTGACATGATTTTTCCTTTTGTATGTTAAAAGTTTTGCTTTAGTTTTAGGATGTAAACCAAATTGTTTTTCAATATATTTACATGCATCTTTTATATCGTGAAACATTCTAGTTAATTTTTTATCAAAAGCTAGATCATTATCTTCAATCCAGCCTTTAAAAACATCAACCCATATTACTGATTTATTTCCTAAAGTTTCTATAATAATAGATACTTCATATGTCTTTTTAACTTTATTTATTCCTAAATATCCTTGAGTACTTTCAAGTGCAGCTATTTCAAATCCTGCTCTATTTTCATTTAAATTAATATATTCTAATCTTGAAGTTTTTGGCATATGCCTCCTTGAAGTTATTAATGTAGCCAATGCAACTGTATTCACCTTAACCGAAGTGTCTGCGATACAGCGCCATACAGGTTCTCTTAGATTTAAACTCGGATTATGCGCAACAGCCCTCATTTAATCCGTGACTGACATGGCTACATTAATTTTCTTGTTTTAAGTGTTACTTTCCTGGTGCTTGCCATCCAGGCTTTTGGTCTAATTTCTCTAAACCAATCTTGCAAGCTTGGAATAAATCCTAAATCTTCTCTTATATGTTGTTCAGCTATTGATTTAACTGGAACTTTCTTTTTGTCAGAATTAGTAATATATATTCCAAATACTTTTTCGCATTCTACTACACCTTGTGTATGATGTCTTAAAGCTCTATGCCTAATATCAGCATAATGACCTTTAGATTCATCAAACCAAGCGTGAATATCATGGTAATCCTCCTCCAAGCCACCAAAATGTTTCACGCTTGATTTACAATGATTAAATGCTTTAATAATGTAACTCCGATGGTCTATTATCAGTATATAAAGTTTCTGTTATACTTTCGGATTCCATATAGTTTCTTTCACCTTCAACTTTTATTGTTTTGTTTTTAAGGTCAAACACTACCCATCCTTGTCCACCATCATTATTATACCAATCATAAGTTATCAGATCTGCAATGTGACCTGCATCTATATTTTCACCTGATGTCTTATTCCATTCTTTTAATGCTTTAAATACAGAATATTGATTTCTTGTGCCTTTAGAGTATGCTTCTTTTTCAGATAAATCAATTCTTGTATCTCCTTCCCAATCGTAATGCGATATATATTCACTATATAAATTTCTTGCATTAAATGATTTAACAGTTTTATATCCTTCCATCTCATAAAAGTCTCCTGAATCTCCTGCTCCATCATAATGCACTACTAAGAATTTATATCCTTTATCTAGCATAAATTTTCTAAATCCTTCTAGTTTTTTAGCTTTATCGCTCATAATATTTCCTTTATTTTAATAGTAAAAGCGAAAAAAAAGAGAACCTCACATATTTCTTTGCCTAACGCCACGGACTTTCTGGCATTCATAGTTAATAATATAAACTATTACACCCTACCAAGGTATAGGACTTACTAAGATCAGTTTAGTTCTCTTTTATACAAGCTTTTTTTTCGTTTAATAGTAGTGCTTACATAAGGTGATACCGATGCTGTTAATCACGTTACCTATAGGTTCGGTTCATTTGTAGGTTCCTGGAATAAACTTAGTGTAACTTCTCAGGACTGCTACTAAACTAGTTACATACTTGTAATTATTGATGCAAAATACAGGGATAGGGCTTACAGCGACTTATTTATGTTGGAGTTCATCTTCTTGATTCCAACTGGGCTTTCGACCTTCACACGCCGATATTAAGGATTTTATTCCGCCCTGCTTTTTTACATCAAATCTTTGGGACGAACCACATGTTACTTTCTTCGCCTGTTGATTGGTCATCATGTCGTCCCCGTGGATAATGAGTATAACTACTGTTATTGGTGAGGCGCACGGTAATCATCCTGCTATACTCGCCACATCATCCTTACCCTTACTTGGTGATTTACGCTTATGCTACACTTTTAGGTTGGACTAAGTTTAATAGTTTATTAGAGCAATTACTTACTATTATGGCGGTCGGAACAGTTCCTTAACGCAAGCGTCATCTCTTTGGGCTTGTGCACACCCTTATCGGTATTTTTTTAACCATAATACTGTTCTATAAGTAATCACTCTAATTGTTCTAATTTTTGGCACACTTTTAGAGTAGCTCTGCAGATGCCTTAAACTCTACTGAATAGGTGTGCCAGCCAATTTTATATAAACCTACACTTTTTCCTCGATAGTTTGTCCACGGGACTTGCCCATGAGGCTTACTATCTCCCTCCATCTCCTCGGTTTATATTTCAGTGTGTCATTAATCGCAATCTATTTTTTGCATAGATCACTTGGGATGATAACATTCTATCTTCCTCAGAATATTTACCCTTCATAATGGTTTTTTGAATACTTCTGTTGCTTTTAATAAAAGCTTTTAATTCATAGAATTTCATATCTCTAATTCTCTGAAAGTAAAATCTATTATTATCTTTATTTAATATTTGTAGTATTGTTTTGGTTTTACTCACTGCAAACCTCCTCTATATCTATTATATTTGTCGAAATAATTATCTTTTACATGGATCTTTGTTAATTCAGGTATATCTCCTAAATAATCCAAAAAAAAAGAGAAATCTATGTCTTCGTCAAGATAAATATAGTCGTTTTTTTCGTAACTGCTAGTGGATATGAAGCCAAGAAGATTCGCTGCTCCAAGCTCCTCTTTCTTGACTTCAATCCAACCTCGTGTATCTCCTACGAAGTATTTATACACTAGTTTCTTTACCAAATGAATCTTCAAATGAAGGTGGTTTCATTGGTTCTTTAGTTACTCTTGTTACTATAAGTGATATGTGTGGAAATGCCTCAATAGAATTTATTAGTTTTAATAATTCTGAATGATTTATGTTATTTCTTTTATCCACTTGTTCATTTCCATGGTAAATTTCAACATCATACCTACCTGTAACGCTGAATTTACTTATTGTTTCTTTGCTGGCTTTTCCAATTATCTGAACTACATTAGATGTAGCCCATGTAATATAAGCAAAAGCTTTGGATAATGCTGTAAATATTTTAAGCTTGTTCATTATCGCCTCCATAATATTGTTTTTTAGTTAATCCTTTATATTCCCAAATTTGTATCATTTGTTGTAATACTATTTGGAAATCATCTCTATCAGGTAAATCATCTTCGCTAAAACCTAGACCTCTACCTCCATTATCTAAAAAATCATCTATTGATCTTTTTATTTTACTCATACATGTCTCCTTGATTAATTAATCAAAAAAAAAGAGAACACTAACATTAGTATTCCCTTTTTTTTAGATATTTACATCTATAATTGAAATATCATTACTTAATTTTTCTTCAAATTCACAGACATCTTTTAAATGAATTTGGATCCATTTTTTATGCAATTCATACTCTATGTATAATTTACGCAATTTTGACATCTTTTTGTTTATTTCTTTATTTGAAGAAAGTTTATTATACCATTTTTTAGGATACAAAAACTCTTCTTTATATCCTATATAATATGTAGTATGCCCATTTTCTATTTGATATCTTATTTCGTCTTTGTAATCCCACACATTTTGGTATTTGTAATGTCTGATCCTTTCACATCCTGAGTGACCAAAGAAATCCTTTTCTTGTTTTTTATGTTTGAATTTCATTTAGCTCCTTTTTGATATAAAAGCATTTGTTAATTTGGTAATTAAAAATCTTTCTTCCATTGTAAGAAGTCTGTTAGCATTTTTCATTACATCAAAAAATTCTTTTTCGCCCATTATTTGATCGTTGTCATCTTTTATGTAATCAGTATTCCATACATCTAATTTAGTTTTAGCATTCATTGTTTTTACTCCAAAATTGGTGATTAATATCAAAAAAAAAGAGAGCATACTGTATGTGTATGCTCTCTTGGATCAGAGTAGGCTTATATAGTGATTGTCACTAAGCTATCATCAGCGTCAAATGCATTCCTGAATATATTCCAAGACTTACCGCTGTTAGATACTCTAATATTGCCTTTAAACTCGTACTTAGACTTAATCATCTCTAATAACTTAGGTGGTTTAGCGTCCTTTGTTATAAGATGGTCTGCTAGATGCTTATTCTTATCAAAAGCAATAGTTATTAGATTTACGTTATCATTCATTTCACTATGAAAGACGTTATCTGCTAACTTATCTTCTGTTTGTTCTATGAATGTAGCTTTTATTTCTGTTTGATTACTCATGGTAACCTCCGTATTTATATTATAGTAACACAAAAAAAGAGCAAGGGTACGCTTTTTTGAGACAAAGGTTTTTTTGAGAGGTTTTTAGTCCCTGACGAGATTCGAACTCGCAATCTTCCGATTAAAAGTCGGATGCTTTACCCAAATATACAATCTTGTACTTAGTTGTTTTCTAAATGGTGTTGACCGTTTATCTTATGTCAGTAAGATGTCAACTATTCTCCTGACAGAGCTTTTCGCATAAATACTAGCACTAAGTCTTTTTAAGCTACAAGGACATAAAAAAAGAGCCATTTTTACATGACTCTTAATACTTGTGCGATCATATAGATAAAAGCAATTATTAGAAATACATAAGTTAATCTATCATATTTATCTAGCATTTATTCTCCTTTGTTTAGTTTATTAGAGAGGCATCTGATGCTGTATAGTCCATCAGCCAACTGTCAAGTCTCGTATTTATCCTGACATTTTGTGCACTGCGAGGTTTTAATATACCTCTCTAATTGTTTAATAGTTTGAGTACCTTTGACATTATCTTAAAGCGTCGACGCTAGATAATATCGGCATACTATTATAAAGTATTGGTACTCATTGCCATTAGTTTATTAGAGAGGTAAGACAACCAATCCCTGCGGGCGTATGGTTCTACAGGCACCCATCTTACCTCTCTAATTACATATTCTGACACGACCTCCGTGTGGCACAACCCGCATTTCGCAACCGATTCCCAACAGAATATTGTTTTAAATTTTAGGTAAGATAGTATAATTTATCTGTTATTCACACGAGGCAGTTTTATAATCGTTGCTATATCATATGTCTATGAACATTCATCAATGTTTTAAGCGTCAATCCCCTCTTTCGTTACACTATCTTACCAAGTTAAAAGATGTATAATGCCATATTATACAAAAAAAAAGAGCAAGCACTAGGCTCACTCTTTTAAACACTCTTTACATACTAAGTTATCTTTATTATCACTACATAATAACTTATTTATAACCATATGATTACATTCATTACATTCAGACCAATCTTCTAACCATGTGTCTAATAATTCTCTAATATGCATATTTTCCCCTGTTTTAGTGAATTTAACACAAAAAAAGAGGAAAGCCAACTAGAATAGAGGTTGCTATTGGTATTGATTGACACATCTGCTCTAAATAGTTGGCTTTTTTTAATGAAGTAGTAGAAGATTTGAGGTATACAACGATTGTTATACATAAAAAAAGAGCAAAGATTGTGTTCTCTGCTCTTTGGATGTTATTTAGAAGATTTTTGATATAATTCAGGATGAAATAATCGTATAAGAAGCGAATGAAGTTCTTCTGTTAATTCGTATAAAGTATTATGATTTTGAAGGTCTATTTCGCTCTTTCTTGATATTTTTCTTATATCATTTGAAAGTTCTAAAATGTATTTCTTTTTATCAATCATTATTACTCCTATTTATTCATAAAAAAAGAGCAAACATATAGTCTGCTCTGCCTACTTTCGTAGGCTAAATCATTTTTTCATTCCTTTCAGATTCATCACATTTTACTACTTTTAAGTGCTTATTAGATAACTCTCTAATGTCGTCAAACATTATTATCGTATTGTCTTTATCCTTTTTAAAGGTGCACAACACTTATCAAAGTGCCTAGAACTATGCTAGGTTTATGATTCGTGCAAAGATTTATTTACGTAGACTTATTTAGATAAATCGTCTTTTATTATCATTACACAAAAAAAGAGCAAGGCTTATGCCTCACTCTCTTTCAAGTCATAACTATCACAATTAGGACATTGATGAAATTCTCTGTCTTCATGATAGTGACAATTTACACAAATAAACATAGTGCCTCCTATTTTTAATTGAGTATCATAAAAAAAGAGCAAACTAGGTTAGTAGTCTGCTCTTTATATGGATAGCTAGTTATTTAAATCAGGGTAATCAGCGTAATCCATTGGTCCATTGGCTCTCCTGCCTAGTTTAAATTGTCTTATAATTTCTTTGATAGGCTTAGTGGAGATCTTAGGAGATTTAGTAGATAATTCGCCTGCTTTATAGGCTAGTTTGCATATGAATTTAAGCATAGTTATTATCCTTTATATTAATGAATATATCATAAAAAAAGAGCAAACTAATTAAAGTCTGCTCTATGTTCGAGAATTTTAGATGCTCTACCTATTCTTGCTGCCTCTGTTCCATCTCTATGTAGAACAGTTACTATTTCGAAACAATCAATTATTTCAATTGTTGGGTTAGATTTATTTATAGAAATCCATTCATCAAGTGTTAATGTTATCATTGTATTCTCCTATGTTATATCATTACATAAACAAAGAGCACTCGTAAGAGTGTGTATGGATTTATGTAATACATCGGTTAGTTACAACGTATTAAAAGGGAATTGGTTAATCGTACATTGACCATCTCCTTACCCGATTCCTCGGGCTATCGTGTGTAGTTCACGATAGGGGGAGGAACGTGGTAAGAGAGGACAATGGGTGGGGTCCTACTGTGGGTTGGAGTGAGCTTGGTTGAGTCAACGTAACGTAATCAACTCAACTCAACCAAGTGAACCCAACCCACCCTTGGAACGTGGGGGGTACGTTTAACTCAATCTCTATCACACTCATTCTAAAATAAGTTTTAGGATAGCACTCTCCTTTTTTGTATATTTATTTATGGCTAAGAAAGATAAATTCATAATATTCGACGTATTCACAGGCAAGTTTGTAGATGATATGCCAGAGGAAACAGACTTTGAGGAGTTTATGGCAATAGCAGAGGCTGAGAAAGAGATCGCATTGAAGATGATTAAGCAAAAGCTAGACAAAATAGATCATACAGACTATGAGGAGAGTACGGATTAAGTTAGAGTATACGTATATAGTAGTATTCGTGGAAAGTAGATTAGACTAAACATACTACAAACGTAATGTTTGAGCATTACGTTTGTATAGGGAGTAGGAGTAATGGATAAGATTACCAGAAGAATAGGTGGGAAGGTTAGGAACTTCAATATATATTCGCAAGATGAAGCAGATAAGAAAGGTTATCTATATATTGAATGGAAACATGCAGATGAAGGAGATCTAGCCTTATCTGATGATGGATATGTTGGAGAATGTCTGTCTAGGAAGGTGTATACAGACAAGAAAGGAAGAACAAAGACGTTTGTTAAGTGTGCACATGGAGTGCAATGGGTGACTAATAATGGTAAGTTTATGTATGAGCCTAATAAAGAGGCTGGTGTGTATTCACATGTAAAGCCTAGTAGGTGGGAAGAGAAGGAAGCTAGGACTACAAGGGCTAAGAATGCTGTAAATGCATATGTAGGTGACATTATTAGAGGGAATAAGCCCGATTGGGACTTAATAGGAAAGATATATCGTCCAGATGAAAAGATACCTGCTGCAACAGCTAGAAGATTATTTAAGAAACAAAGGATAGTAGACATGGTTGAGAAAAAATTAACGGAAATACTTACAGATAAGGGTATTACCCAAGAGCAAGTAGTGGATCTACAGCTTGAAGCTTTGGATATAGCTAGGGCTAAAGGTGATATCTCTAATTTCCTTAAAGTAACTGATAGTTTTATGGATTTATTGCAAATGAAGCCAGGTAAAGTTGTGACAACGGACACAGTAGAGCTTGATTTTAGCAGTAAGATCACTGAACAGATAGAGAAAGAAGATAAGAAGCTTAAATTAGAAAGAAAAGTTGAAGAACCAGAAGATACTCAATAGTTTAAGAGAAAATATGATATTATTTGGCAAAGTAGTGATGCCTAACATGTTTTCAGTAGAATCTCCACAATTTCATTACGAGATTGCTAAGACATTGCTAGATAAAGAGCAAAAACAAATAAATATCATTGCACCTAGGGGACACGCCAAGTCATCTATAGTTGGTGGTGTCTATCCATTGTATCATATTATGTTTGATAAAGGACCTAAGTTGATTGTTCTTGTATCTCGTACGCAAGACCACGCAGTTAAACTACTTGGTACTATAAAAGATGTATTAGACTTTTCTCCACAATTCAGGCAATTGTTTGGGTATTGGGGTATGAATTCAGCAAAATCTTGGGCAAAGACTGAAGTTCAATTAAAAGATGGTAGTATGATTATATGCAAAGGTACAGGACAACAGTTACGTGGAATAAAGCATGGTAATCAAAGACCAACGCTTATTGTGGTTGATGATCCTGAAGATGAAAATAATACTAAAACATCTGAGGCTATGGAGAGTAACCTAAGATGGTTGTTGCAGTCAGCAATTCCATCATTAGATCCAAAGAAAGGTAGAATAGCTATTATTGGGACTCCTATCCACCAAAGGTGCATAGTAGAAACATTAAAAGAAATGGCTGGTTGGAAAAATTTCTTATTTAAACCTGATTTAGATAACAATATAGCTCTTTGGGAGGATTGGCAGCCTGTTAAAAAGCTACAACAAAAAAAGAAAGAATTAGAATCAATTGGTCGTGTTAGTGTGTTTTACAGAGAGTATCTTTGTGAGATTGTTGGTGATGAAGATCAGTTGTTCAAAGAAGAATATATAAAATATTACTCTGGTAAATTGATACACAGAGACGATAAAGCTTATCTCGAACTAACCCTTGATGACAACCCTAAAGAGGTAAGGGCAGTTAATGTATTCATGGGAGTAGATCCCGCATCATCTACTCGTCAAACAGCAGATTACAGTACTATTGTTAGTATTGCAATTGATAAAGATGGAAATAGATTTGTATTACCCTACTATCGTAATAGAGCTACTCCCATGAATCTTGCCGAATCTATATTAACACAATTCAAAACATATAAACCAAATAAGACTAGAATAGAGTCAGTTGGTTATCAGGAAATGCTAAGAGAGTATGTTAAGAAAAGGTGTGAAGAAGAAAAATTATTCATATCTGGATTGGAAATAAAAGAAAGACCTCGTAATTCCAAATCATCTAGATTGGAAACACTTCAACCTTACTTTGCACAAGGTAAAGTATATATAACAAAGCAAATGATTGCATTAAGAGATGAATTGTTGTTATATCCCAGAGGTAAACATGACGATCTATTGGATGGATTGTTTTATGCAAATAAAGGTATATATCCACCTAATCATGCTGATGATGACGTAGATAAGGGTGAAAAAGCCTCTTTTAAAAATAAATTTTCAAATGATTCTTGGATGACAGTGTAACACCACAGTATATTTACTACAATTTTAATTAATTAATTATTGTACAATATAATATGGCTGAAAAGAATCAAGAAGTTAAACTCACCGAAGAGTTAATACGAGAGTATTCAGGTGCCAGAGCAGAGTGGGCTAAACAAGCAGTAGAAGATAGTGAATTCAGAACTGGCGCTCAATGGACTAAAGAACAAATAAACACATTAAAAGCAAGGAACCAAGCTCCTGTTGTAGTTAATTGTATTCACAATGCAGTTGAACAGGCTAAAGCCTTACTTACAACTAACAAACCAAGATTCCAAGCAACTGCTAGAGAAGATAGCGATGTTAAGACTGCTAGAGTTATGTCCGACATTATGGATTGGATATGGGATAACTCAAATGGTAATATGGTTTTGAAACAAGCTATTGATGATTATTATGTAAAAGGCATGGGCTGTATAATGGTTTATCCTGATATGAATGAAGATTTTGGTAAAGGAGAAGTTTTATTAAAGTCTATAGACCCGATGGATGTATATATTGATCCTAGTTCAAGAGATCCTTTTGCACAAGATGCAAATCATATAATAATAGCTAAAAAATCTATGCAATCTCAATTATTGCTTCAATATCCTCAATATGAAGAAATTATTAAGAATGCCAAAGATACTGGTGTATTAGAAAACTACCACACTAGCAGAGATAACACAGAAAACAATCAACAAGTAGGACCTTACAATAGAGGTACTTCTGGTTCTAGTATTGTTGATGACAGAGAATTAGAAGTAATGGAAAGATATACTAAGGTTAAAATGCCTATGCTTAGAGTATATGATCCATACTTCCCTAAAGAACATTTATTTACAGAAGAACAATATCAGAAATATCTAGAACAAGAAGCTTACATTATACACAGGAAAAATACCGATCCAGTATATGTAACTGAAACTAGAGAAGTACAGCAAGCCAAAAGAATGCATGAAGAGTTTGATGGTGTATATCATGAATATCAAGATCCTAATACAGGACAAGTAGTTCAATTACCTGGAGAAGAGCGTGATGGCTCTATTCCTAATTCTACTACTAATATATTTGTAATAAAAATGTCTGACTTAGTTAATGATAAGATGATACAAGTGACTCCCATCACATGTGATAGAGTAAGATGTGTTATAACTATAGGAGATCAGCTTGTTGTAGATTATGTAAAACCAATTAAATATTATCCTTTACTTACATTAATGAATCATCATGACAGGAACCCTTTTCCTCAAAGTGATGTAAGGTTAGTAAAAGGACTACAAGAGTATATCAATAAAATTAGAAGCCTTATTATTGCTCATGCATCTAGTTCTACTAATGTTAAGCTACTTATACCTCGTGGGTCTGTAGACAAAAGGAATCTTGAGAGAGAGTGGGGAAAAGCAGGTACTGCTGTTGTAGAGTTTGATCCAGAACTTGGACAACCTGTAGTAGCTGGTCCTGTTCCATTGCCTAACGAGTTATATAATAATGAAAAAGAAGCTAAAGCTGATATAGAAAGAATTTTAGGTATATATGCATTAATGCAAGGTGATCAAGGTGGTTCTCCTCAAACTTACAAAGGCACTATAGCTTTAGATGAGTTTGGTCAAAGAAGAATTAGATCTAAAAAAGATGACATTGAAGGATTTCTTAACCAACTTGGAAGAGTTGTAATCCAAATGGTTCAATGGATATATACAGAAGAAAAAACAATTAGATTAATACAACCTAATCAATCCCCTAAAGATGTGCAAGTTAATCAACTGCTTTTTGATGATTTAACTAATGCAATTATAGGTAGAATAAATGATGTTACTGTTGGTACTTACGATATACAGGTAGTATCTGGTTCTACAATGCCATCTAATAGATGGGCTCGTTTTGAGTATTATAAAGAATTATTCCAAATGGGTGTTATTGATCAGGTAGAGTTATTAAAACAAACAGATGTTGCAGACATGGAAGGTGTTCTTGAGAGAGCTGGTCAAATGGCTCAAACTCAAAATCAACTTAATCAAGCTCAAGAAGAAATTAAAAAACTTAAAGGTGATCTGCAAACTGCACAACGTGAATCTATCCATGATAGAAAACGTGTTGAATTAAAAGATTTTGAGGTGAAGTTGGCTAAACTAGAAGCACAAATGTCAGCTGCAGCTCAATTGTACAAGAATCGAACTAATGATCATTTAAAGAGTATAAAGGATGAAGTTAAGGTTATGATAGCCGAAGCTGATAATCCTCAAACTAAAATGAATGAAGAAATATTAGGTCTCGATGATGAATAGTTGCTGATAATGACAAACTAGGAGAAAAATGGAAAACGTAATACCAAAAGAAGAAGCAATCATGAACACAACGGATCCTGCAAAGGCTCCCATTGGTCAAGCTGGCATTATGCCAGAGGAAGCTACAATCCCTACTGGAGGGGATGCTGTGCAACCTTCTGCTGAATCTGTAATAGGAGTAAGATCTGTTGATGCAGAATCCCCTCCGCAACAACCTCCAGTAAAACAAGATGCAGATCGTTATGAATACTGGCAATCAAAACACGATAGGACAGCAGGCGAGCTATCCCAAGTTCGAAAAGAACTTGATTATTATAAACAAACACTTGGACCTGTTGCAGAAGCAGTGCAACAAAACCCCAATGTGTTACAAAATTTTCAGCAATCGCCTTCCAACGAACCACCTGCTCAAGAGCAGAATTCATTGAAGGCTCCGAGTCGTCCTGAAAAACCACATTCTTATAACGAGGTAGATGCATATAATGATCCAGACAGTGATTCCTTTAAATATAGACTTGCTAATGACAAGTATAGGGATGATATGATTGATTATTATGGTAAAGTAGACAATCACAGGCAAGAACAAGCTGCGGTAGCTTATGAACAACAAAGAGAAGCAATGGCACAGAACCAAGCAACAAGTTATGCTGTTCAATCTTTAGGTTGGGAACCAAGCAAAGCGCAACATGCTATACAATGGCTACAAAACCCTGATAATGTTTCATTTGAAACTCTATTTAAAGTCTATGAAATGGCACATGCTCCCGCAAGGGAAGCAGCAGTGGCTCAACAAAGAGCTGCTGAAGCTCAACAAAGAGAGCAGAGAATGCAAGTACCACAATCAACTGCGGTTGCAAGTGGAACTTCTCAAGCTCCTATGAATGATGAGCAGATGTTTAATCAAGGAATGATGTCTTGGAAAAAATAATAATGTTAATCCTCCCTGACCGAAGGTCTAAGAAGACAGCTGAGTGAAGGGTAAATAGAGAGATAATAAAATGGCAGCAAAAGATCTACACAACGGTGGAGCTTCTGGTGTTCTCTTTACGGATAGACGTAATTTTTACATCGATCCTCAGGTAGTTAAAGAATTGTGGACGGACGTAACTCCGTTTACAACGGTTATAGCTAATAAAGAGACAAGAAGTGTTCCAGATCCCGTTTTTAAAATGTTTGAACATAGACAACCATGGGTAAAGCAAAGCTTTTTCGCAGCTTCAAACCCAGCAGCCCCAGGTGCTAACACAGAAACAGTTGACTTTGATGTTGATAACATCGTAGGGTTACCTGCATGTGATGCATCATGGCTTGGTATGGAAGTTGAATGTTGGGATAGTACTGAGACAACCAACAAAGGTGTTGCAATAGTTACAACAGTTACCGATTCAGATACAATTCAGGTAACACCATTAAATGCAGATTTAGACATTGCAGATAATGATGTATTTTATGTAATTGGTAATGCACACGGTGAAGGTGGTTACTCACCTGAAGCTTGGGCAGATGAACTTAAAGTAGTTTATAACTCTTGTCAGATTTTCAAGAATCCTCTTGAAATTACTGGTACATTGTTAGAAGCAGCTTTAAGAGGTGAATCATCTGAACTAGCTAGACTAAGAATGCAGAAATCACAAGAACATAAGATCCAAAAAGAAAGAGCTTTCTTATTTGGTAAACGTGTTGGTGGTACTGGATTACAAGAATCAGCATACTCTGATGGTTTTAATGATACAAATGCAGACGAATCATTTGCAGACGGTGGTATTAATGGTCCAGCAGTAGGTACAATAGCTACTCCAGCAGGTTCAGGAGCAGGTAAAATAAGAACTACTTATGGTATTGTTTCAGCTATCGAAGCATATGGTGAATCTACAACAACTCATGATAACCAAAACATATTTTCAGCATCAGAAGCTAGTTATACTTATAGCAACTTTGTTGATGATATGGAAAAAGTATTCCAATATGTTCCAACTTCAGGTGTTAAGAAAGCATTTGTTGGTGCTGGTGCATTAGGATATTGGTCTAAAATAGCTGGTAACTCTGGCTTTGCAGGTAACAATGGTTGGACTGTAAACATGGGTGACATGAAGAGAGATGCTTTAGGTTTTAATTATAGAACTTTAGAAACACCTCATGGAATGTTACAAATGATTCCTACTCCAGCATTGAGAGGACCATATAACAAATACATGGTAGTTGTTGATGAAGATAACTTATTCCATTCACAATATAGATCTCCAATGTATCAAACGAATATCAAAACTGATAATGCGTATGATGGCGTTAAAGATCAATATATGTCTGATGAGGGAATAGGTATCACAAACATTAACTCACATTCGTTAATTAAAATCACATCGTAAGGGGGATAGTTAAATGTCTAGACCTTATATTGGTGGAACAAATGGCTGTATAAAAGAAGTAACAGCAGCAACTACTTTGTCAAATGCAGATCATGGGAAAATTATTCTTATGAATGCAGGTTCAGACAATATAGTTATTACTTTACCAGCTTTAGCTAAAGGACTTGAGTTTACTTTTGTCCAAACAAAAGCAACTGCTGGTTCAACTTGTAGAATAACTCCTGTTGGTGGAAAAATCATAGGGTATGTTGTTCAGCAAGAAGGTGAAAACGCTGATGCTACTACAGCGGATGGATTAGTTTCTGTTTTAGACGGAGCTGATGATAAGTATGTTCAATTAGATAAAGCAACTGGTCATCAAGGCGATTACATTAAGATCGTTTGTGATGGATCAGATTGGTTTGTAATTGGCGGTATCGGAGAGTTCAGTCACGAAGCATAATCAATTAGTTTAACAGAACTAGGAGCAAGTCGTATAAAGGGCTTGCTCCAAATCTGTAAAAAGGAAAATTATGGTATTTAAAACAAAAATAGGTTACTACGTAAGTTCAACAGACGGTTATACTAATGATGAAGCAAAACAGTATATCGTTGATGGTTGTTATGACGTGTATAGAAAAATAAAAGCTACTAAAGGTGAAGGAGAGGCTCTTAAATTTGCAATGTGGACTGACTCTGCTATAACTAATGGTAATGCGATTGATATAGATGAAGTGCATGAAGTATTATACGTTCAGAGAAATAATATATCTGCTACACAAGTAAAAGCAGAATTAGCTCATAAATACACTGATGTAGATTCAATATATTATGCATCTGCAGAAGATCCTATATATTATTTTAAAGAGCAATATATGCATGTAAAACCCGCAGCTACTGGTAGTGCTGAATTATATTATATGTATTTACCTGCATATTCAGTTACAAATTATGATACAGAACCTTCTTCTATAGACAAATTTCCTGCAGAATACTATGATCATGTTTTAATATATGCATCTTTTAAAATACTAGAAGCTAAACTTCACGATTATATAGAAGATGATGAAGATGGAGAATTAGCACAATTAATGGCAGGTAGAGTTGACAGATTAAAATTACAATACAACGAAATGTTTGGAGCGGCTCAATAATGAAATTAAAAGAAATGTTAGAAATAATAAAAGAAGCTCATCCAGAAGTTTCAGAACAAAGAATAATTAAATTACTTAATCAAGCAAATATTGAGTTTTCTTCAGATACAAGAATATCTGAATCAAGTCATGTGGTAAGTGGAGGCACAGTAAAAGATCAAACATATTATACTTTAACTGACACAATACTAAGTATAAGTGATGTTTATATAAATAAAGAAAAAGCACAAAGATTAGGTTTTAAACCAGACAAGGAAGACGAGGATATGACGTAATGGCTAATTACACACAACCGTTTAGCGGAATGACAAATAGAAATTTTACATACACTAAAGAAAACCCATATGATCCAAATAACAACTATGGGCAATCTCAAGTAAACCCAAATACACCTCCTGTTAATCCTTTACAAGATTTTGATAGTGCTAATTTTAATGTAGCAGATCCACAACAAGTAAGAGAATTACAATCTAAAATGGGTGTAACAGTAGATGGTATGTTTGGACCTGAAACAGAAAAAGCATACAGAGGATTTATAAATCAAAAAAGAGAATCAGAAGGAAAAGAAGCTTACACTTATGATTCTCCTCAAAAAGATGGTTTTGGATTTGGAGAAATGATTAATCCTTTTAGTAAAATGCAAAGGAATAGAGAACAAGGATTAGGTATGTTTGGAAAACCATCAGGTTTTGCATCAGGGCAAGGAACTTTAGCTAATTGGAAACCTAGACAAAACATTCAAGAAGGTCGTGGTGTTTTTGGTAAACAAGATGGTTTTGGTTCTGGAAAAGGATGGATGTCTAGAATAGGTCAAGGTGGTGAAGGGTTTATGGGTAAGTTTGGAACTGGTGAAGGCACTTTAGCCCAACTTGGTAGAAATCTTGGAAATTTCATTAATAGAAATCAAAGCGAAGATAATTTAAATAATAAAATTAATAATATTCTTCAAGGTGGACCTAGTAAAGTAGGTGTTGGTGGACGTTACGATCTATCTCAAGCAGATACTTTAAATGTTTGGAACAATCAAAGCAATCCACAATTCAATCAATTTGATAATCCTTATTTAACTACAGAATTAAGAGAAGACTTAGGTATTAACCCTAATCCCAATAGTAATCCTATGACAGAAGTATATGAAGAAGAACCTATTCCAAATTGGTTAGACGAACAACAAAAAAAGAAATCTAATTTAATGTTTGGAGGTTATTAATATGGGAGTTTTGCATAGCAGTGGTTATGTATGGTGGATAGAAAGAGGCAAATTAGCAATAGGAACAACTTCTGATAATGGAAATACTGTAAGTCCTCCAAGTACTGCTAGTCATTCTATTAGAGTTTATGGAAAAGAAGTTGGTCAAGTTCAAAGAGATGGAAGCATATCTACATCTTTTAGCACAGGTACTTCAATAGATAAGACAGAATACTCTCTTCTTCCTTCTCAATTTCACGAAGCTTTAATAGCTAAAGTAATGGTAAAATTATATAGAAAAGATCCAGAAGGTATAGCAGTTTCTAATTTTTGGGATCAAATCTATAAACAACATGTAATTGAAGCAAAAAAATATGCTAACCAAGGAAGATTAGATACTGGATTTACTGTAGCACAATATGACATGTAGGGAGATTCATGGCGAACTGGAATAGAGATGATAGTGATTTAGCTGTAACTACGGGAGTTTCTTCAACGTCTGTAGGTAATGTTAGAATTACTGGTAATACTATAGGTCTTTCTAGCGATACAGACATATTAACATTAGCAGACAACACTTTAACTGTAACAGCTACTACAGGCGCAATACTAAAAAACTCAGATTTAATATTAAAAAATAGTGGTGATTCAACTACCATAACATTAGATGCTTCTAGTGGAGCTATAACTGGCTCAACATTAGATGTGTCTACCTTAACAGTATCAGGAGCTCAAACATATTCTAGCTTACTTACAGCTACATCAGGTTTAAAATTAGGAAACAATATAATATACAATAGTCAAGGTGAGCAAACTCTTACTCTTGATAATGATATGAATCTTACTTGTGAGAACAATCTTACAGTAGATGGTACAGCTACAGTTACAGGAACAACTACATTAGGATCAGTTAACACTGGGCTAGTAACAGCAACTGATTCAACAGGCTTTAAAGCAGTTAATCCATCAGATGCATCTATATATGGAACAATGGGATCAGCAACATTTCAATTTGTTGGCGATACTATGAGCACAATATTATCTGCTCATGATATACGAATTTGTTCTGGAACTAACAAAAGAATAAGATTTTACGAAAGTTTAGCAGAGCAATTTCATTTTGATATGACTGACCATATATTAATGGTTGGTAGTTCTGGTAAAAACTATACGTTAGACATCGATGGATCTGTAGAATTTAATTCAGATGCAGGAACTTTTTCATTTAAAGATGCTTCTGCTACTTTATTTACTATAGGATCATCTGGAGATATAAGAGCTTATGGTGCTGCTACAATTGATGGAGCATTAACATTAGGGACTGGATTGGCAGATTCAAATATAGCATCAGCCTCTACATGGAATGCAAAATTAGATTCATCAGGAACTATAGCAAATAATGATTATGCTTTATTTAATAGCGATGGAGATTTAGTAGGTAGAAGCTATGCAGAAGTTAGAAGTGATTTAGGTATATCAGATGCTGAGATTATTGATTGGACTGCAGATCAAGGTGGTACAAATATTCATGCAGACAATTATGGGAATATAAATGCTAGTGCTATTGTTGCTAGTGGTTTAACAACATCTGCTGGATTAAAATTATCAAACAATATTATATACGCTTCAGATGGCGATGCAGCTATAACATTAGATACAGACAGTAATGTAATTGTTGCAGGTACATTAGAAATAGATGGAAACGCAATAAAAGCATCAGACGGTGGAACTGCTATTACAATGGATACTTCAGATAATGTAGGTATAGGTAATGATTTGATTGTTGGTGGTGAATTAGAAATTGAAGGTAATGTAATTAGAGCTGCTGACGCTGGAACATGTATTACTATGGACAACGATAGTAACGTAGCTATTGCAGGGGACTTAACAGTTACTGGAAACGATATAAAATCATCTTCTGCTACTGCAATAACATTAAGTGGAGCAGATATTTCAGTTGCAGGAGATCTAACAGTTACTGGAGATAATATATCAGGCAGTAATGGTAATGTGATCGAATTTCTTTCTAATAATACTGCAACTTTTGCAAACAACGTAAATTTAAACAGTGATCTTTCAAGATTAAAATTTGGTGTAGATACTGAAGTAATGTTTGAGCATTTACATAATGAAGGATTAAAATTAACAGCTAATTCTGCATTAACTAACAGTGTAAATAGGATGTTGCAATTAGCTCATACAACGTCAGGTACAGCTGCAAATAATATTGGTCTTGGTATTGAATTTCAACAAGAAATAGCAGGTGGTAGTGCTCCTGCTATGGGTGCTATTGATTTAATTGTATCAGATGCTACTTGGAATAGTGGAAATGCAGATTTCGTTTTTAAATTAATGCATGATGGTGTTTCAGCTGCAGAGAAAATGAAAATAACTTCTGCAGGAGTTTTAACGACTTCAGGTAATGTTAATGGAGCATCTCCTACTGAGATGAGTTATTTAAGTGGAGTTTCTTCTTCTATACAAACACAACTTGATAGTAAGAGTGATATTAATGTAAATGTAGCAAATTTAACTGCTAGACTTCCTCAAATAACAGAAAGCGTAACTATTGGTGATGCTACAGATGTTAATGTTACAGTAGCAGGAGATTTGGTTGTAGCTGGGAATAATATTGGAAATAGTGGAACAAGTGATATTATAACTTTTTCTAGCAATAATGTGAAATTAGCTAATTGGCTTTATTTAGAAACTGAAAATAGCATAATAACTTTTGGTGCTAGCAATCAATTAGTATTAGGTCACAATGCAACTTCTAAAGGTTTTACTATGCAGTCTACGTCAGATATAACTAACACTGCTAACGAATCTTTAACAATACAACATAAAACATCAGGAACTGCAGCTAATGGAATAGGCGTTGGAATTAAATTTAATACAGAAACAGCAAACGCACATTACGAAGATGGAGGCTTTTTTAATTGTGTGGCAACAGATGTTAGCAGTGGATCTGAAGATTTTAAGTTTGAATGGTTGTTGATGGCAGGAGGAAGTGCAGCAACAGAAAGAATGACATTAGATTCATTGGGTAATTTAGCTATTGATGGTGATTTAACTATGGGTGATGATTTAAAATTATCTGCTAATGCTAATGATTATGCTACATTATCAGTTGCAGATACAGGTGATTTAACAATAGCAACAACTGGAGATGGAACAACTGATTCTGATATAATATTAGATTCAGATGGAGATATTTTTTTAGACGCTGCAGGTGCAGATATAAAGTTTCAAGTAGGAGGAACTTCTTATTTAGAATGGGCTGCTACAGGAGCTTTAACTATGAAATCAGTTATTGATACAGGAGATGTTGCAACTATTACTTGTGGAACACACGGAGCTATGATGTTAGCTACTACTGACGATGACGCTGCAGCAGGACATATAACAATAGATGCTGATGGAGATGTAATATTAGATTCTGAAACTGGTAATTTTATTGCTAAAAAATCAGGAACAGAATTTAGTTCTGCTAATAGTTCATATGCAGGAATGATATTAGGTTATACTTGCATTAATGATTATGTTAATCATTATTTAGAAACTTCTTTTACAGTTGAAGATGCAGGACATAAAGTTACTTTTACTGTACCTCCTAGTGGTAATGTAGAAATAGAATTTACAGGTTTTTTTGATAGGACAAGCACATCAGATGTTACTGTGTATGCAGGATTAAGCGATAGTAGTACATATAATTCAGTAGGAAATACACACGAGTACGACTATGGTGGTGTTAAAGCAGATGATGAAATAGACGATGAACTTATAACTTGGAAATGGTGTGTTTCAGGGTTAACAGCAGGTGCTTCTGTAACGTATTATTTAGGATTAAAATCTAGTGATGCTACTGCGGTTCAGATGAGGTATGGTTATAGGTCAGCTAACGGTTTAGCTTTTCCACCTTTTATAATGAAAGCAACAGCATTACCTTCAACAATTTATGATGGAAGTTAAAATAAACAGGAGATAAAATGGATTATAAAGAAAAAATAGACAACTTACTTGAACAGAAAAAACAAATAATAGGAGAAATATCTGAGATAGAAGATATTTTACTATCTAAAGAAGAATTGAAAAGTAAAATAGATGGTGGAATAGAAGTTTTAATGTCTTTAAAATCTGAAGAAGATAAGAAAAGTAAGGAGAAAAAGAAATGATCCAAGGCTTAATATTAAAAAAAGTCATTAGTGTGGTTATGGAAAAAGTAGCTGAAAAACATAAAATTAAAAAACTAAGAGACTATGTTGAAAAGGATAATGAACTTGACATACAAGTTAAACAACAACAAAAAACAATTAATAAACAAGGTAAGTATATTGAAGAGCTAGAAAAGCAATCTGCTGTTCACAAGACTATGATAAAAGAATTGCAGAAAATATCACATGAGCCTATATTTACCACTAAAGATTATAAAGGCTTACTTAAAAGAATTAAGAAATTAGAAAAAAAATAAGGAGACAGAAATGCTATCATTTATAACTTCGAATTGGGAATGGTTTTTACTTGGTTTATATGTTCTTGAAAAAGGCATTAAACTAAGCCCATCAAAGAAAGATGATTTGGTTTGGGACATGGTTCTTAAGCCTATAGTAGACAAAGTGAAAGGTAAGTAATGCCACATTTTGGAAAAAAAAGCAAAGAAAGATTAGCTACTTGCCATGAAGATCTTCAGAAAGTATTTAATGAAGTAATTAAAGTAGTAGATTGTTCTGTCTTAGAAGGACATAGAGATGAAAGAAGACAAGAACAGCTTTTCTCGGAGGGAAAGACTAAAGTACACTACCCAATGGGTAGGCATAATTCTAAGCCTAGTAGGGCTGTTGATGTTGTGCCTTACCCTGTGGACTGGAAAGATCGTGAACGTTTCCACCTTTTTAGTGGGTTCGTCCTTGGGGTGGCTAGTGGGATGGGTATTACTCTTCGCTGGGGAGGAGACTGGAATATGAACTTTGAAGTTGACGATAATAAATTTGATGATTTCCCTCATTTTGAACTGAGATGATATATGCATATATATACATACCAGTTGATTATTGGGAATCAAATATAGAATGCGATTACATAAACGAGTTTTAGTAACTCCTGATAAGCATTTTCCAGTACATGATCAGAAAGCTATTAATGTAGTTTGTAAAGCTATCAAGATTGTAAAACCAGACGAATATGTTGATTTAGGTGATACTGGAGAATGGGAACATTTTAGCACACACTATTGGAAAGGCAGGAATGCTAAACCAATGGAAGATCTAATACCATTGTTAGACAAAGACATTAAAGCAGTTAACAAGGGAATGGATCAAATTGACAGAGCATTAGATAAAGCTGAGTGTAATGTCAGGCATTTTGTTCAAGGTAATCATGAAGTATGGTTAGATAAGTTTGTTACTAGATACCCATACTTAAGTCATTATGAAACATATAATGCTTTAAAGTTAGAAGAAAGGGGATATAAGTATTATCCTTACAATAAAAAAGAAAATTTAAAGATAGGAAAACTAAATTTTACACATGGTAAATTCACTGGAAAATATCATTCGTTTCAACATATAGATGTTTATGGAGAAAGTATAATGTACGGACATACACACGATCTACAAAGATTTACTAAAACACGTAAAGGTGGAACTATTAGTGCTTGGAGTTTAGGTTGTTTAAAAGATATTGAAATAGATGAAGATTGGCTGTGTGGTAGGTTGACTAATTGGAATCATGCATTTGCTATAGTAGATTTTTTTAAGAATGGTAATTTTAATGTACAAGTTGTTGAAATTGTAAAAGGTAAAACAACATTATGGGGAGAAGTTATAGTTGGCTAAACAAAGTTATGAAATAACTACATTTACATCAGGTGTTATTGGAGCTCCTTCTGAGACAGATATCCCAGAAAATGCAGCGGCTTATTCATTAAACATAAATCCTACTGCAGAAGATGGTACTTTAACAGCTATTCATGAAGACACAGTATTAACATCAGAAACAGGTTTTGAAACTGGAGCTAAGACTGTTCAAACTCTTCTTATTAATAGAGGAGCTATGGCTACTACTACTACTGTAAACGTTACAGCAATTGCAGAACATACAGATGGAAACGTTAAATTAACAGCTAGTGGTCATTCATTGACAGCGGGAGATGTTATTAAATTTACTGCTACAGCTGGTGGTACGGGTATAAATGGATATTTAACTGTAGTAGAATCTGTAGATGGTAGTAATTTTACAGTTAACTTTGATTACACTGATATAAGCAGTGCACCTCCTACAAATGGAGGAACTGCTAATATAGGGACTTACATTCTACATAAAGATGTAGGTGAAAATGATCAAGATTACAAAGGTGGTAATTTTACCATCGAAACATACAATGCATCTTATGAATTAAAAAAATATTATATAGTGTTTCAGCAAGCAAACGTTCCTGCTGAAGCAGATGTAGTAGGTATAGACGATCATACTACAACTCTTGTTAATTTAGCAACAAGTGATACTCCAGCAAACGTTGCTACTAAACTACAAACTGCATTAAATAATTTAGATGGTATAACTGCAACTGTTAATACTGCTACAATTACAATATCTCCAGATGTTACTGTGAAAGTAGATTTAGCAACTATAGAAACAACTGATAATGCAGATGTTCATTCTTTAAATGCTGATAATATAAGGGTAGATTCTACTACTATTACAGCTACTACAACAACAACAGGGGCAGGATCTGTAGTTAACTTAAATGACATGGCACTTTTAAATTTAGATAAAAAAGAATACACTTTATTTGGAATTGATTACAATAATGATAAGATATTTAAATGGGAAGATATTTATAATTCAGACAATAGAAATACATTAACAGAATTTTCTTCTGGAATTTCCCATGATTCAAAATCCACTATGGTTAAAAGAAATAGAAATGTTTTTATTGGACTTGGGGCAGGAGAGTCTTTTAAAACACAGTGGGTAGGTAAAATTAAAAAAACTCAAATAGCAACAGAAATAGATGGCTGGTATATTGAAAACGATGAATTAATAAGTATGCCATCATCTGCTGCACCTTTTAGTTTTGATGTAATGATATCTCAACAAATACACAATAATAATATTGCGTTTAACGAACAACAATGTTATCATGCAGTATTGCCTGATTTAAATGCTGTAACTATGCAAGTAGCATTTACATCTGGTGCAGTGTATGCATTAGGTGATGCTAACTTAAATGTTTATGGTAAACTAGCTAATGAAGCTCCTAAAATAGGCTGGTGTTTTAAAATTGCTACTGCATCTCATGATTCTAGTGATGATAAATTAAGAGATGCAAAAAGATATAAATATCATGATGATGTAGCAGTAGAAGATGACGATGTTTTTATGGTTGTTGATAATACTTTAGCAAGTTTAAAATTTGAATACTTAGGTAATGCTTCATCAACAGAACCTGCATTTTTTATTGCTGCAGTAGAAGGTACAACTAAAGTACATAAAGTTTCTACTGCACCAGGTACAACAGATTTTTCAACAGAAACAGACAGAGTGTCTACTTTAGATCTTTCAGATCATTTAGAAGGAGATGCTATATCAACTATAGCTATATGTAGAACACCTTTAACTTCAGGAAATTCAGTTTCGACAAGTAAGTATATGTATTACGGAGAT
>VTLG01012774.1_pt1 | contig 49678 bp, 68 predicted proteins | sample 4694571 | NCBI WGS metagenome assembly VTLG01 (sample SAMN12604809, study PRJNA352737) | marine metagenome | biome: ENVO:00000447; feature: ENVO:00000209|ENVO:00000569|ENVO:01000036; material: ENVO:00002151; isolation source: viral sequences binned using virsorter ... | reverse complement strand
GTTTTGCAGACCGCGATATTCACGAACACCAATGTTGGTCCGGTCATCGGTCAATCCGATCCGCTCATTGTAAGCAATGTTTCGAGCATGGCCGTCGATTGTCACGTTGAATTCGCCCATGATGTCACAAAAAAAGGACGTGATCTTCTGTCCCTTAAGCATGGTTTTTGCCCCGGCGTAGTCCGGTTTAACAGCTAGGATATCCCAAGCCTTTTGTTTCATTTTGTGATACGTTGACACCTTCACCGAATCGATACCATCACCGCGAATAAACGCACCGACTAAAGCATCGGCGTTAACAAGATTCCTCACCCACTTGTTATTAGGTGACAGCGCAGAAATAACAGCAACGACGATATACACTGGCACGTCATGGGCCATAGCAATGTCATATGCGGCATCGTAGGCGTCACTGTACCAAGCCATGCCACCGGCTATTTGTTCCGGTGTGGCGTCGAGGTAGCAGTGTGTTATGTTGCTGATCATTTTAGGCTGGGATAATTTAGTTGGGCGTTTCATGGCGTGACCTCAATATCTGCTGTTGTCTCAATCCACACTTTAGCACCACAAGACAAGGGCTTGTCCGGTGAGTAAACAACGGTAGACTCCCCAAGTATTTTGACCTCGTGGCAATAGATGTTGTCGCGGCTAGTCTTTACGGTGATTACTGGGTCGTTCTTGTCGTTTCGCGCATTGCTACGGATAACGTGCTGATTTATGTGTATTCGTTTTTTCATGGTGGTAGTTCCTTGTTGTTGTGTAAAAACAGACTAGGGATAATATCCGGTGTGGTCAAGCTTAGTTATTCGCCCACCCGTTTTTTTAAGATAACACACGGAACACAGCACGGTCTGCTCGACGTGGATCGTGGCCGGTTCGCCGCACCGCTCACACACTAGTTTGTGTGTTAGCGTCAAGCGTTTGTCATTTGTCAAAATTGTGGAATCCACAAGCGTCCCTCGTTTGTCATTTGTCTTAGTGTAGACAATTTGTCGCGTTGTGCGTTTGTCACCGGTTTGCCATGCCAGTCAGCGTGGTCGATTTGTCTGCGTAGTTGTTTTGTCAGTGTCGCCACGCTTGTCAGGCGTGGGTCAACATCGTTGGTTGGGTACTCAATCGGTCGGTACATTTGTCATCCTTTTTGGTTCTAGTGTAAATCCTAGCACATTGTAACACGCTTCTAAGTCGGTGATTCGCGGTACTGTTCGCGTACGCCAGTCCCTAAGTGTGCTTTTGTTTATGCCGGTACGTTCTGCCATGTCAAGCACTCCGATCCGCTGGTGCCTCATTTCCTCAAACAAAATACGCACCCACGGATTACACCGGTCAGGTATCGTCACCCGTATGTATCGGTTCCTCATCGAACAAGTCTCCTTGTATGTGGCGTTGAACATCATCGTACACTTCGACAACAGTCTCGCCGTGCTTTGTCATCCACTCGTCACGTGACATATCAACAGCGTCCTCTTGCATCTCAATCATCCAATCCTTTACTTTGCCCATCACTGCGCCTCCACTGTTAAACACTCACACTCGTAGTCATCTTTTATCATCAGGCCATCGTCAAGTTCCATGCAACACGCTTCTTCGACGGCATCGTCTGCGTCAGTTGCGGTGACAAAAAACTCGTAGTCCTGTTTGACGGACAACACTACACGGTAGGTTCGGTTAAGCATTGGCTATCTCCTCTGTTAGCGTCCAACTGTGGCGGCAGTTAGTGTACCAGTTATCGCCTTCCCAATCACATTCGTAAACATCTACCCACACTTTGCCACCAACAAAGTGCATACACAAGTCAAACATTCTGTCGCTGTCCTCAAACTGAATGCCATCGTAGTGCATCTCTTCATACTCCTCGCCGACATCATGGTACTTAGATTCAGCAGTGTATAAACCTGTGTTTGGGTCTACATCTTCAGGTAGCCAGTTCTTAATCCAGTCGGGATATGCTTCTGTCCTGTAGTAGTGTATTAGCTGGTCTTTTTCATGGTCAGATAATACTAGCGGAAATCCGCTGTCATAGTTGTCAGACATTGGCTGTCTCCTCAGTCACTTGCTCGTCATAAAATTCCCAGTCATCTATATCGGTGCCTACCTCAACCCACTCTACGTTATCGGAATTATACATAGCACGGGCTTCATCTTCATCTTTAGCCTCGACTATGGCATCCATGAATGTAAACTTGGTTGCTCGTATTTTGTATTTATTCATCATCAATCTCCGCATCAAAGTAAAAGAATACACGACATTCATCACCCATATCATCAGCAATAAACCAACCTGATGGTTCACCATCTTCTTTTGCGGGGCAAGTCTCTAGCCACTCCCAAAATTCTTTTCTAGTCATTGCCTGTCTCCAATCTTTTCTTTGCCAAATCCACGGCGGCGAGGTGTAAATCTTCATCCCTGTATGCCATGTCACCGTATTCCTTTTGGTCAAACAACGGCCTCAACTCCTCATACGCTTCGTCGTATAGACGTTCAAGGATAGCTTCGTTGTGTACATTACTCATCACACGTCCTCCGCAAACACCCAATCAGCCCACGGTTTTGGGTTGCCGTCTTCATCTTTTGGTGGCTTGAAATCAAAGGTGCTGTACAGAGTGTAGATCATAGCATCCATCTGTCTTAACTGCGATACCTCTACGTCACGGCAGTCATCGATGTAACTAACAATGTTCCTGAGTTGATTGGTAATCTTGAGTAGCTTCCTGCGGTCTTCTGTTTTGATTGACTTACTTGTCATGTTCCATCTCCTTCAAGATAGCTTCTACGTGGTCGCGCAGAAGATTACGTGTTGTGATCTTGTGTCCACAGTCTTGTGGTTCGATGATCATGTCGAGGTAATCGATCTCGTCCATGATAGCCATAACGTGTCTGGCTGTCTTTCGGCGTTCAAGTAGTGCTGAATCCATTTGTTCGGCCCTTTCGGTTTGTTTTGATACGTAAGCCATATAGATAACTGACAGGGGTGTCAACACAAAAAAGAACGGGGCCAAGAAATAAATCTCAGCCCCGCTCCCCACAACAACGAAAGGTACCCCCTACGAACTACCAACCTCGTAAGGAATGCCTAGTTTTACCAGCACAGGTCTGTACCTGTCAAGCCACTTTTTGCAGTCTTGTTCACTTTTTCCGACAAAGACAGTGACAAGGCGTAGATAGTCCACACGTTGTTTGCGTTTGACAAGATCACGGCTAGTCTCCCCAATACGAACAGACGACACCGGAGCGACAACTTCCCACCTCCACCGGTTGACAATCCCTATCTCAAGGGGCTTGGTTTTCAAGTTATTTTTCATCACGCACTCCTATGGGAAAACAAACCAGCTTTTCGTTTGGTGTGACAACATCCCAGTCACGGATAGTCTTTTCGTAGTAACACTCAGCCATGTGACTGTAAGTGTCCACAACTTCCACAGTTATCTCACCACCATCACTGCTCATCAGAAATATCAGAATCCATTTCATCGTCAAGTGCCTCCAAGTAAATGTCTATAGCTTCCCTCATCAAGTCAGACACAGCTAACTGTTCCCTTGATTTCTTTTGCAGACGTTCAGAGTGTTCAGCTAGTCTGTCATACTGTTTGACTGACATTAGCAGACTGTACGTCTTTGTTGGTTCATCAATCTTTACTGGTCTTGCCATCACTAATATCTTTCTTAGCTTGTTTGTCTTTTAGTTTGTTACGTTTGTCTGGTATTACTTGTTTACCAAACTTAGGTAACAGTTTAGCTATAGGGTTAATTTTACTAATCTTTTTCATAACAGGGGTATCCCTATAGGGTGTTGTTCTTAATGTGTAGCCGGTTTGTCAACAGCCGTCAACCAGTTTTTTTTGTTGTTGACAAGGTTTGCCATGTCGGTTAATCCTTGTGTCATTGTCTTTGACAAACAAAAAGAGGAACACAACGATGAGATCACCAGCTTGGCTGACAGGGTATGTGGAGTCACTAGACTTCCCAGCACTGACACGCTACCGGTCTGACTGCCCTGTTTGTGGCAAAAAGAATACTTTTAGCGTAAACGATGACGGATTGCAACGGCTGTGGTATTGCTTCCACGCAGACTGCAACGTGTCTGGTCGTACCGGAATTACGCTGACAAAAGAACACGCGAGTCGTGCGTTGAGGCGTGGTACGCAGGCTACACCGCCTGCTCCCCGTACTAATAACACTTACGAGATACCTGACACGTTTGTCAGTCTTTCTCGTAACTTGAACGCTGAACTTTATGTAAAGCGTGTACAAGCATACGATGCGTACCTTGCAGGTCGTGCAGACATACGCTATGACTTCAAGCGAAACAGGGCTGTGTTTCTTGTTAAAGACGGCAACAAAGTTGTAGATGCGGCGGGGAGGTCGTTAGATGGTAGAAATCCTAAGTGGTATCGTTACGGCACTAGCCAGCATCCTTTCATCTGTGGATATCATGGTGCTGTTGTTATTGTAGAAGATTGTGCAAGTGCGTGTGCAATCAGCAACATTGTTACCGGAGTGGCACTGTTAGGTACAAACTTGTTGCCTCAACATCTGGACGTGTTGCGTGGCTACTCCAACATTTTTGTAGCACTTGACAAAGATGCCACTGACAAAGCTATCGACATGGTTCGTACGCTACGGAGCGTTGCACCAACAAAGATGATAATACTAAAACACGATTTGAAAAACATACAAAAGGACGAACGGGATGACTTCATACGATCCTACACAGATAGATAGACAAATACTTGGTTTTTGTTTGAGTGCTGACTTCTTCTCAGAAGTGTCGGGCATAGTAAACAGGGATATGTTCACACGAGAGATGCGTGACGTGTTCGATGTAATCTTTCACGCTCACACAGAGTACGGCAAAGACATTACGTCAGGCGAACTGTCTGTGATGTTCAATGACCGCAACCCTGCCATGCCTGACTCGACACGGGAAAAAGCACAAGAACTAATCTTGACGCTTGATCGTGGCAACCCAGAGAACACAGAGATGCACTTCGACATGGTGCGTAACTTCTGGTTGCGGGACCGTGCGCGGATAATTGGTGAGAAGGCCATTGAGATATTCACGGGAGAAAGCGAAGAGTTTGGTGAGTTACGGTCACTGATTGAAACGATTGAGGATGGTCGTATATCTGACCGCACCACCTACGAGGAAGTGACGGACGATCTCGATGAACTGCTGGATGCAAACACGGGGGAGCCTGACTTCCCTTTTGAGTTTGGTCTGATCAACGAGCGGGTGGCTGGTCTGGATCGTGGTAACTTAGGTATAATCTTTGCCCGTCCAGAAGTGGGTAAGACCACATTCTGTTGTTTTCTTGCCGCCAGCTACGTAAGGGCAAAGCACAAGGTTATATACTGGGCAAACGAAGAACCAGCAGAAAAAATCAAACTTAGGCTAGTGCAGTCGTTCTTTAACATCACGCGAAAAGAACTTAATGAGAATCGTCCCAAGTACCGTCCCCTGTACCGTGAACATGTACAGCCGTACCTCAAGGTAATGAGTGCGGTGGGTATGAGCGTAGAAGAGGTAGATTCGTACGCAAAGCTAAACAAGCCTGACATAATGTTCTGTGATCAGCTTGATAAGTTTCGTATATCAGGTGAGTACAATCGTGGTGATGAGCGTCTAAAGGAGACGTATGTGTACGCACGGGAGATAGCCAAGCGTAACAAGCTTCTGTTTTGGGCCGTCAGCCAAGCGTCAAATGATGGACATGACCGTCAATTTATTGACTACAACATGATGGACAACTCCAAGACCGGTAAGGCTGGTGAGGCTGACATCATCATTGGAATAGGCAAGACAGGTGCTAGTGATGTTGAAAACATCGTGCGTCATATCTGCATATCCAAAAACAAAATCAATGGATGGCACGGGCCAATTATCGCACAGATAAACGTACAAAAAGGAGTATATTACTGATGGGCTTTTTAATTGTGTACTACATCGCACTTAGCATGGTGTTTAGCTCTGGGTTTGAACCCATAGCAATGCTAGCGGGTTTATTGTTAATTGTTGGTTTGGTACTAAGCAGATGAGCAACCACCAAAACGAAGAGATACTTGAAAATCTGTACGATGAAGAGTATCATCGCCTTGAGAGAAAGTACCCCCAGTTAGATTCAGAACAAGTGGCTACACTGGCTCGTTACTTTGCACAGAAGCGTTGGGAGGAGATGGAATAATGGCTAGATTTTTACACTTTACTTCTTTTAGAGATTACGAAGAGTCCTGTCTTGACGGCGATGACGACATAAAAAGATTTCGTTCTTTATCTCGTGCTGAAAAGGTAAAAGAAATTGGTGAAGTAGATGAGCTTGTACACAACACAAGTTATAATACCAATTACGATGATGAGTTAGGCTGATGAATGTTTTGACATTTGATGTGGAGACAACCCACACACACAAGCCGTCTGGTGGCACCACTGCCCTGCCGTACTTTGGTAATCGTTTGGTTTCAATAGGTTACAAGTGGCTGGATGAGGAGCAGGTGTTCTACGACTGTTACTATCACGAGACTGAGCCACCCACACACAGTGCGGCAGAGGACTTTCAAACGTCCCTTGACTACGCCGATGTAGTTGTGGGACAAAACATTAAGTTTGATCTGTCGTGGATACGTGACTGCGGGTTCAGATACACAGGAGAAATCTATGATACTATGGTTGCAGAGTATGTTCTATCGAAAGCGCGGAGATGGCCTCTTGGACTTGCTTCTCTTGCAAAAAAGTATGACACGGTGCAAAAAGAGAAAGACCTCGTTGAGCCGTTTATGGCGGCGGGAAAAACCTTTTTCGAAATACCGTGGGAAATAGTAAAAGAGTACGGTGTGGCTGATGTTGTTGCCACAGAACAAATTGCACTAAAACAACTGGAAGCCTTTGGCACTACATTTGAGAAAGTATACAACTATGAACGATCTACTGCCGACATTACGCCTGTCACTTGAGATGACGGACACGTTAGCCCGCATTGAACGAAACGGGCTACGGATCAACCTAGACACGCTGGATGAGATACAGAAGCTGTATCAAGATGAGTTTGATGCGTTGGAGTTACGGCTTAACGACATGGCTCGTGAAGCTATGGGCGACACACCCATCAGTCTGACCAGCCCTGACGACAGGTCAATGCTGTTGTACTCACGCAAAGTTAAAGACAAAAAGTCGTGGGCATCCATGTTTAACTTGGGCATGGAACAGCGTGGTGCCACAATGAAACCAAAACAACGCACCAGAATGTCAGCCAAAGACTTTCGTGTTGCTGTCCGAAACAACACAGACGTGGTGTTTAAAACAGTAGGTAGTCGGTGTGCTACTTGTTTAGGTTTCGGTCGGGTACGTCCCGTGCGTAAAGACGGCACCCCCAGCAAGGCGTTACGTATTTGTAAGACGTGTAGTGGCAAGGGCGTGGTCTACCGGTCTACCGGCGAGGTCGCTGGGTTTAAGATGGTACCACGCAACGTGCGTGACGTGGCGTCTGCTGGATTCAAAACAGACAAAGACACGCTGGCTGACCGTGAGTTAGAACTGTCGGGTCCAGCCCGTGAGTTTGCATCTGCGTACGTGCGGTACAACGCACTGCGTATGTATCTTGGTACATTTGTAGAGGGAATGAAAAACAATGTTGACGATCACGGTTTCATACATCCAGAATTTATGCAGTGTGTTACGGCGACGGGTCGCCTTTCGTCTCGCAATCCTAACTTTCAGAATATGCCACGAGGTAACACGTTTGAAATACGGAAGGTTGTGGAGAGCCGTTTCCCGCAGGGTAAGATTGTGGAGGGTGACTATTCGCAGTTGGAATTCAGGGTCGCGGGATTCTTAGCCCATGACGATCAGGCGTACGCTGACGTAGAGGCTGGCACAGACGTACACAACTACACGGCAAGCGTGATTGGCTGTTCACGACAAGAAGCAAAGGCGCACACCTTTAAGCCTCTGTACGGAGGCACTACGGGCACAGACGCCCAACAACGCTACTACAGGGCGTTCAAAGAGAAGTATGGTGGGGTAGCCCTCTGGCATGAAGACCTCCAGCGAGAGGCCGTTGAAAAGCGTGTAGTGACGTTACCGTCTGGAAGGCAGTACGCTTTTCCTGATGCGCGGTGGACAAAGTACGGCACAGCGACACACCGCACAAACATATGCAACTACCCCGTGCAGGGCTTTGCAACTGCTGACTTGTTGCCCTCTGCACTGGTACGTTTAGATAAACTATTCCAAGAAAACGAACTGAAATCTGTCATTTGTAACACGGTCCACGACTCGATTGTGCTGGACTGTCACCCCGATGAATTTAACATTTGTATCAGGCTGATGCGTGAAGCAATGCTGTCGTTACCCCAAGAAACAGAGCGTAGATACGGCGTGACTTATGACATGCCTGTCGAAATTGAGATAAAAAGCGGCGATAATTGGCTTGACTTGACTGTTGTAGAATAGTAATATCAATTCACTAACCCTTAACGCACAGGAGATTTACGGATCATGCTAGGGAACGAACTAATGGAAATGGATAACGATCTTGATGGCATCGTGGCAGCAATGTCTAGTGATAACGTCGAGGAGATGATGAAGCTTACTGGTCAGGGCGGTGCTGTGACAGAGAGGGTAGGACTTCCCCGTCTCAACATTAACTACGATCAAGAAACGGACGACGGTCACAACCTTACACGGGGTGACTGGAAGATGTATCTTGACGGACGCTTTATCTTTGCAAAAGAGGTAAAGCTACGTGCCATGCTTCGTACGTACGAGTACAGTATGTGGGATGCAGAGGCAAACGAAGGCAAGGGAGGCTTCTCCTGCAAGTCAGTACAGAAGACAGCCTTTGGGGGAATGTTCCCCGACACGCAAGGCGGCAACAAGTGTGGTCGTTTGACTCGTGACGAGGAAGATGCACTAGACAAGGATGACCCTCGTTATCTGACCTCTCGTGCGGTTGTATGCAATCAGGTAATCTACGGACGTATCAGTGGTGAATTCACTGAAGCGGACGGAACTCCTTGTATTGTCTCAGACGAACCTGTCATTGCATACTTTAAGCGTTCTGGTTTCAAACCAATCTCTGATTTCATTCAGGGCTTGACGAAGCAGAACAAGTTGATGGCACAGACATCTATCCTTTTGCGTACAAGCAAACAAAAGAAGGGTAGCGTGACGTACTGGACTCCCATGCCAACCTTTCAAAGCACTGTGTCTATCACTGATGCGGACAAAGAGTTGATGGGTACCTTTGCGGAAACAGTCAAAGGCCACAATGAGAATGTTATGAACGGACATCGTGAAGCAACCAAGCTTATGTCAGATGATGCAGACATCGATCTGGCGGCGGACTTTGCTGATGCTGACGCTGCTTAACATTCAAGACTACATGTCTAAGGCTTTGCGGGGGGAGACTAGCGTTTCCCCCGCAGGTCTTTCTGAGTTTACACACGACTGTGAACACTCTGCAAAGCGGCAACTCACTGAAAAACGAGGTGAGTATCGTATTCGTATGTCTGGTCTAGGACGTCCCTTGTGTCAACAAGTGCTAGACAAGCACGGCATCAAAGAGTCTATGCAGTACAACACGCTGTTTAGATTTATGTTTGGGGACATCACAGAAGCGTTGTTAATGCTGGTGATGAAAGAAGCCGGTGTGGACATTGTTGACTCTCAACGTGAAGTAGAACTGACGCTGGCTGGTCAACAAATCAAGGGGACGCTTGACGTAATCATACGGGATGAAACCGGCACAGAGAAAGTGTGGGACATCAAGTCTGCAAGCGACTGGGCATTTAAAAACAAATTTACGGGGTTTGGTGGGTACGACGGATTAAAAAACGACGATCCATTTGGCTATGTGATGCAGGGCTACCTGTACTCTGCGGCTACCGGTATGCCGTTTGGCGGCTGGATTGTAGTCAACAAGTCTAGTGGAGAAGTAGCCCTAGTAGAAGCCCCTGACTGGCAAAACGATGATCGTGCCAAATATTTGGCGGACGCAGAAGAACGTGTCAAGTTTTTGACAAACCCTGATGTAAAACAATTCAAACCGTATTCTGATGAGTTTGAAACGTACAAACGTAAGGGTGAAATTTTACGCACTGGAAACAAGGTGTTAGCTAAAGAATGTAACCTGTGTGGATACCGACAACACTGCTGGCCTAACGCACAACTACACGCCCGTGTAACATCCCAAGCCAAGTCACCACCACAAGTTTGGTACACACGCCTCAAAACAAAGGAATTGTAACATGCCCTACCTGTTTGTGCGTGACTACGAGGTTGAACTGATGGAGATGAACAAAGAACTCCATCACATATATGTTGAAGCCCACAGGGGTGGTGGTGGCGAACGTAAGATAGTGTACCTACGACAAAACGAACGAGGGCTTCCCTTGACGTTACGAGATAATTACTCCAACATGGGTGACCTATCTTCTAACACAGAGAAGCGAGACATAACTACCGTTGAATCCGAACTACAAAAGATAGGAAGATTGTCTCAGTCTGGAGTTATTGTATGCGTACCACTGAACCGTTTGACAAGCGAACTCACCACAATAGAAAAACTTTCCCCAAAAGTGGCAGGGTACGTGGTCAAAAGAATGGGGTCAGTAGGGATGCAAATATGAAACGAAGTTCCGCTAGTAAGGCGGGCTTTCGTTCAAACTTTGAATTGGGCATAGCCCGCTCGTTAGGTAACAAGGCAGTGCCCTACGAGTATGAGAACGTCAAACTGACGTACGTACCAAAGCCTCGCACTTACACTCCTGACTTCTATCTTGTAGAGCAGGATATTTTTGTTGAAGCAAAGGGCTACTTAGACAAAGCAGATCGTGTCAAGATGCAGTTAATTAAAGAACAGCATCCTGATCTAGACATACGGTTTGTTTTCCAAAACGCACAAAATAAGATTTACAGGGGCAGCAAGACCACGTATGCTAGGTGGGCTGAACGCTACAATTTCAGATGGGCTGAAGGTAGCATACCAGAGGAGTGGTTAAAATAATGGCGATTGATGAGGGTGACTTTGAACGGGCGAGTCTGATGCCTGATAGATGGTACGTTATCCTGCGTAAATTGGATGAGGAAAGCTTTTCCATTTCTGCGTATGATACCACTGCCGAAGAAGACGAAGAGTTTTACGAAGCAGGTACGGTTGTAATTAATGGCATCATGGAATTGCTTGAGTCTGACTTTGATAGGATTATGGAAGCGGGCATGGCACGACTGGCGTTTGATACCGTCAAAGAAAGGCTACTTGCAGAAAAAGATGACGACGGCCCAACAGTAAAGCATGAAGAAGGAACCAACATAGTCAAGATAGACTTTGGTAAGGTACAATGATAAGAAACAACTGGAACTTAAACAACTATCAGATGCAAGCAAAAGAAACTGCGTTGTATCCTGTGAACGCCAAGATCGTGTACCCTGCGTTGGGCCTAGCCGGTGAAGCCGGTGAAGTGGCAGACAAGGTAAAAAAGACGATACGAGACGGACGTAACGACGCTGCGTACTACAATGAAATTGCAAAAGAACTAGGTGACGTACTTTGGTATTGTGCTATTCTTGCAGATGACTTAGGATACTCACTACAGCAAGTTGCAGAGATGAACATTTACAAACTTAAAAACCGCAAAGCGTCTGGGACGATACGTGGTGACGGAGATAACAGGTGAGGCACGAGGAGTACATGAACCAGATGAGTAGTATGCAATCTAACGCCTATAAAAATTGGGCAGATGGAGTAGATCGTGATAACGTCAATCACCCGCCACACTACAATCAAGCAGGTATCGAATGCCTTGACGCAATCGAGGCGGCGACAGGCGAGGGGTTCGAACACTACCTGCAGGGAAACATCCTCAAGTACCTCTGGAGATACCGCTACAAAAACGGAATCGAAGACCTCAAAAAAGCGCAGTTCTACCTCAACAAATTGATTGAAACAAAAACATGAATTGTTGGCACTGCAAACACGAACTGATATGGGGCGGTGATCACGACCTAGAGGAAGAAGAGGACTACGCTATGGTTACGAACCTGCACTGCCCAAACTGTAATTCTGCAGTCTATGTATATTATCCAAATGAAAAAGAAGGAACAGGCAATGAATAACTTACTACCTACACCCTACCAAGAATTTATCCACAAGTCTCGTTATGCTCGTTGGCTAGAAAATGATGGACGCCGTGAGAACTTCGATGAGACTGTTGATCGATACATTAAGTTTATGGCTTACCAAGTAAAAGAAAAGTGTGGCTATGAGTTGCCCTCAAAAGATATTACAGACTTGAGGGATGCTATACTAAGCTTGGAAATAATGCCGTCTATGCGGGCTATGATGACTTCTGGACCGGCGTTGGCACGGGACAACATCAGCGGCTACAACTGTAGCTACATCCCTGTAGACAGCCCTCGTTCGTTTGATGAGTGCATGTACATTCTTATGTGTGGCACGGGCGTAGGTTTTTCTGTTGAGCGTGATAATGTAAGTAAGTTACCTGTAGTATCTGATAACTTTCACGACTCTGACACTGTAATTAAAGTCGGGGATAGCAAACCGGGATGGGCAAAAGCTTACAGGGAATTGATTGCCCTACTGTACGCTGGTCAAGTTCCAGAGATCGATGTCTCCGCTGTGCGTCCTGCTGGTGAACGTCTCAAGACTATGGGAGGTCGTGCGTCTGGTCCCCAGCCACTGATAGACCTGTTTAATTTTACTATCAAAACTTTTAAAAAGGCACACGGACGCAAGTTGTTTCCAATAGAATGCCACGACTTAATGTGTAAAGTCGGGGAGATTGTTGTAGTTGGTGGCGTACGTCGCTCTGCCCTAATCAGTCTGTCTAATCTTGACGACGACCAAATGGCACACGCTAAGTCCGGTGAGTGGTGGGATGAGCCTGATCGCAGAATATTCCGCAACGGACAACGTGCCCTAGCTAACAACTCTGTAGCTTACGAGGCCAAGCCTGAGATGGGCACCTTTATGCGTGAGTGGGTATCACTGTACGAATCTAAGTCTGGTGAGCGTGGCATCTTTAACCGCCAAGCCGCAGACATACAGGTAGGCCGTAACGGACGACGTGAACAGGGGCACATGTGGGGCACAAATCCGTGTTCGGAAATCATACTGCGGCCTTACCAATTCTGTAACTTGTCTGAGGTTGTGGTGCGTGAACACGACACACTAAAGTCTTTAAAGCGCAAAGTACGCTTGGCAACAATCTTGGGAACCATGCAGTCCACACTCACTGACTTTAAGTATTTGCGTAAAGTGTGGAAAGACAACACAGAAGAAGAACGACTGCTTGGTGTGTCCCTTACTGGTATCATGGATCACTCTGTTCTGTCTAAGAATGTGGACAGCAAGCGTTGGCTTGAAGAAATGAAACAAGCAGCAGTTGATACAAACAAACAGTATGCGGAGATGTTTGGTATCCCTGTGTCTGCCGCCATTACATGTGTAAAGCCCAGCGGAACTGTTTCTCAACTTGTTGATGCTGCTAGTGGCATCCACGCTCGTCACAACGATTACTACATTCGTACTGTTCGTGCAGACAACAAAGACCCCCTCACTCAATTTTTGATGGACTCTGGTGTTCCTGCAGAGCGTGACGTAACAAAGCCTGACTCAACTACTGTGTTTTCGTTTCCGATGAAGTCGCCTGACGGTGCCGTCACTCGTACAGAGACTACTGCTGTTGAACAACTAGAACTGTGGAAAACTTACGCACTGCACTGGTGCGAACACAAGCCATCCATCACTGTGTCTGTTAAAGAAGACGAGTGGTTAGAGGTGGGTGCGTGGGTGTACGAAAACTTTGACGTAGCATCAGGCGTATCATTTCTACCCTTTTCTGACTACACGTATCAGCAACAGCCATACCAAGACATAGAACCTGATGAGTATCTTGAGTGGAAAGATCGTATGTCGTACGTCAACATTGACTGGTCACGACTACAGGACTTTGAAAAAGAAGACACGACTAGTGGCTCTCGTGAGTTAGCGTGTACTGCTGGCGTGTGTGAGGTAGTTGATCTACATGCCAGATAAACAAAACAAACCACTTGTGTGGAAGCAGGGAGTAGATTATATTATCTACAATCCTCCACGCAAGTCGGTACAATGGGATGAGTGGCAGAAAGTGAAAGAAAAGGATGAGCAAAAGATTCGCTCCTAACCCGTACACAGGAAATCCTATGTATTACAAGGATAAGCCTGATTCTGTTCGCAAAAGAGATGCAAACAGGATGTACGTTAACGGTAAGGAGATATCAAAAAAACATCCCCTACACAGGCCCGGAAAATACAAGTCCCTTGACGATGCGTGGTCACACGAAAAGATTGAAAGCACAAGTGAGGGGGATGTGTACGCTGTAGTTAACCCTGCGTGGGAGGGTTGGGTCAAGATTGGTAAGGCTAGTTTTGCAGACGACAGACTAAATGGATATCAAACATCATCACCGCACAGAGACTACACCATACTTGCCCGCATCAGCACAGACGACCGACACGAAAAAGAACTTGTAATGCACCAGCTTTTCGAAGACAATGCAGAATCCCGCAAGGGTGAATGGTTTAAAATTACAAAGGCAGATACTGTGCTTTTGTTTTTACAGGAGAACAAAGAAAATGGCAGATAAGGAAGAATCTGTAGTCACCATTGACGACAAGGAATACTCGCTAGATGACCTAGACAACACTCAGCGGTACCTTCTTATACAGATACAAGAAGTAACAAACAACATACGCAGCTTGAACATGAAGGTCGCACAGTCACAAGCAGCACTAACTATGTTCAAGGGCACTCTTACTAAGTCTTTGGAAGAGACAGATGATACAGATAAAGATAACTCCTGACATAATAGCTCGTGCCAAAAAGAAAGCCGCCACTGTAGGTAATCTACAGGGCAGCATCACTGGTAGCTTGAGTCACGTTGTGGGTGCAATAGGCGAGATCATTGTAGCCGACGCTATAGGTGCTAACGAGTCTAACACTTACGACTACGATTTGGTGAGGGACGGGGAGCGTATTGACGTAAAAACGAAACGCTGCAACACCCGCCCCTTTCCACACTACGATTGTTCGGTGGCTGCACACGGGACCCACCAAAACTGCGACAGTTATGTTTTTGTTCGTATTCTTACTGACACGTCTCGTGCGTGGATACTGGGGGCTATACCTAAATCTGATTTTTACACAAAGGCAACAAAGTACAAACGGGGCGACATTGACCCCACAAACGGCTTCACGTTCAAGGCCGATTGTTACAACCTACCTATTAGTGAGTTGTCTGATGTCAAACAAAGCGTCACTGTTTAAGTTCGAAGCAAACCTACTTCCCAACGGAAAGGTCGAGTTGCTTTGTGAATCATTAAAGCCTGACGAGTTTGAAGGCGTGATGAACAAGGGGATGCCAGAGTACGACGGTTCGCACTCAATAGCATCCCTGTTGCGTTACTTGAAGTCTTGGTCAGATGAAGCTATGGAAAAGTCAACGAGGTACGTTTAGCGCATCTTTTTGTTTTTAACTTTACCGCCATAATTCATAAAGCCCATCTTGTTACGAACAGGTGTTGGTAACTTTGCAAGGCCCGGATTATCTTTGGGCACATCCTTCATAGATGACATTTCACCACCCATAGCCATCTGAGGTTTGCGGATGTTGCCACCATACATCATGCCCTTGCGTGGGCCATTCATATAAGTTTTCATCTTTTTCTCCACTAGTTTGGAATGTTAAGTATACCGGTAGATTCGTGGTTGACTCCTACGTTTTCCCAGTATTGTTTTGCGTATTCAAGATCGTCCTGATTCAAATTAGCTTCAAAGTACGCAGTTAAAGATTTATCACCAGCAGCAGATTTCATAATTTGTCTAGCTAAGTAAAGTGCTTTTGTTTCATCTACCTTGCTTGAATCTGTTAAAAGATTGTACAAAATGTCTGCAGCTTTTGGATCTGTCAGCATTAGATTGAGCGTTTTTCCTTTGCCCAACGCTCCATAGCGTAGTGCGACTTCGGCAGCAACGTATTCTTTACTAACCATACCCCTAGCAATGTTAAACGCTTTTGACAGGGCGTTGTCCATACTGAATGGTTTTACTCCCCCTTGTATATTAACGTTTGTTAAATCATCTACAAGACGGCTTCCCTTTAGCATAGTGCCGTACCTAAATACATGACGCATGGAAATGAGTTGATCCTCAGTAACTCCCGCAGCATCCGCTATTCTTCTAAAGTTTTTTCCAACTTGGCTAGTTCCTTCTACGGCAGCATCTAACAACTCCCACGCATATTGGGGGGATTGAAACGCCTCTACGGTCACTCTAGTACCATCAAACATAAGAACTTTAGGACCACCGTCTACTGTTACTCCTCCTACGTGTCTTAAAACTTCTTCCATAACTCCCTGCAAACTACTTTGAACTTGGTCTTGACTCATGTTTGACCGCGTAAGAAATTCGGGAGAAGTCACTCGATTTATATAGTTTATTGTTGCGTTAGCGTTGCTAGACTTAAGAATATTAGTGTGAAATCCCTCCCCAGTAGTGGCACCCTTTGACAGATTAGCTTCTTGTAAAATTCTTGAAAAATTAGATTCCAAAGTCTTTAAGTCTGCTCCAAGATCGACGTTAAACAGTTTAGCGTCTTCTACTAAAGAAAAGTGTACCCTTTGAAACGTTGCAGAAGCGTTAACTACTTCCGTAATGTCATTCAACATAAAGCTATCTATGTCAAGCAAAGTTTTTGTTTTTCCGTTAACCGAAACTTTACTGTTGTTGACCACATCGTCTAGATATTCCTCTAGATTATTGTTGTATCTTGGAGGTATCTGTATTGCTTGAGGCATGTCCTTAGTATCTATACGCGGTATGGTGTTGTCAGTGGCGTTTTGAGAAAGCTTTGTCCGATATTTGTCTAACCCTGACATAGCTACTACTCTTTCCCTAATTTTTGCGTTAAGTAAAGCGGACAAAGTATCAAAAGTATCTTGAGACATATCTGAAGATACAGCTTGTGCTATTTCCTTGTCTGTGGGAACTATGAATTTTCCATCCACTCCTTGTTTAAGCAAAAAGCTTGGAAGGGTATCTGTAAATGGTGCGAACGTTTTAATTAACTTTTGTATTTCTCCATTAAAATCTGTGGAAGTATTGGGTGCAAGAATAGCATCTATTACGGGGTCAAGAGTAGAGGATGGACTGCCCGTAGTCGCTGTTGTTATTCCCCCCTCTGCATTTGGATCAATTTGTGCAGCGTATTTACCGGGAATCATCTTTTCAAGTTTTGCACCTACAGTCCCCGCATCAGTTCCTTGTGCGGATAGTCTAGCCATAACTCTTGCCCTGACAACTTGATTGAAGTCTTCAGCGTTTAAACCGTTAGCCCAATTTAAAAAGGTTTGATCAATAATGCCACCAACATTTTGTCCCACTTGTCTTTTTGTTGCAGCACCAGCGGACTCACCTGCGGTATTTCTAAGTTTGTTTGTACCTTGTTTAAGCAATTCTAATTCGTAAGGAGAAACAAGAAAGTTTAAATTACGTGCAGAGAACGGAACAAGGTTATCGTCAATCATGTACAGCGCAAGATGCAAGTCTGATATGTCTTGCCCTTCGCCAAGTTGCATTGCTGCTCTGTGTGTAAGTCCATCAGGACGCACACGGTCAAGACTGCCGTCAGCGTAAAATTCTCTTTTAAACCAGTTTATTACATCATCCGCGTTTGAAAACCCTGCTTCTGGTGCCCCTTTAAGTTTAGACAATTCTTCAAGAATGTTAGGGTCAGAAAACAACTGAACCAGTCCTAGACGTGCGCCTTTTTGCAAGCCTGTCATCATGTCTTTACCGGCTTTTCCCATACCCTCTATTCTGTACGGATTGGCTAGTACAGCTATACTAAGTCCTTCTTCTGCGACCATAGCTTTAAACATACCTATGAGATCAGTAGCAAATACATTCAACGGTATCGTTTCTTTAGTTGATATGGCTTCGTAAGCGGTTTTTATTAAGTTGTCGTTTTGAGCGTTACGCAATTCAAACATGTTAAGTACTAGGTTGTTTTGTCTACTTAAAACTGTTGCTTCGTCTGCAGTCATTATAGAAGCTTTACCAGCCTTTAAAACGGCTTCACGTAACACAACCAAAGCATAGTCTGCGTCTATTGCTTTACCTTTAAAGAGTAGTTCGTCAATCGCTACTTGAGGCGCAGTAGCCAAAGGCTGACTATACACTTCACCGTCAGCATCTGTCCGTGATACTGTAGGATTATCCGTTTGTTTAAGACTCTCTCTTTCAACATGCCTAATTAAATCAAGAAGTTTATCAACTGCCCCAGACTGGATAGCATCTGTAGCTAAGTCTTGATTAAGGGGGTTAGCTAAAATTTCAAGTTGTTTTTGTGCTACGTCCCTGTGTCTACTGAGCATCCTACTGTATTCACTAGTGGCGTTTGTTATTTCGTCTTCAAAGCCTTTTGCAAAATCTTCTAATCTACTTACTGCTTCTTGCGTTGCAGTGCGTCTTGGAACAGGAAGGTTAGGGTCTTTCAAGACCGTCTTTAGTCCTTGTATGTCTTCGTTCAACATTTCAAGTGCTTTTGTTAAATTCCCTTGTTTTTGACGCAGTAGTTGTTGAGTGCCTAAAGCTTCCCTTACACTTGCATTTACTTTTGATATAGCACTTTGAGCTTGGGAACCTTCTGTGGCTTTAGCAGCGGCAATAAAAAAGTTAAGTCCACTGGCTTCACCAAATCCCAAAGACAAAGACTTTGCAAACTGATCCCGTGCAACTACCGTTTTACCGGCAGCGGTTGTGTACGTCAAATCGGCAGGAATTAGTTTTGCAATTTCGTTTACAGTGTCAAATGTGGCTTGTAGATTGTTGACCATCATGTCCTGCACTGGAAGAGGTAGACGGTCTAAACCCTTTTTAAATCGCAAAATGCTGTTTTGAAATGCTAGTCCAAACTGTGCTGTTTGGTTTGGATCTAAGCGCAAAAACGATCTAATGTTTGGATTGACTAAAAGCCCTCTAGCAGAAGCGGACAGTTCTGGTTTTATTTTTGTAAGAAGAAAGGGTAAATTTATCAGTTCTTCTGTGCCTCGTTTTGCGGCGTAACTAAAATTAGATACGGTAGTAGTCAAGGGTAGAGTCATTCTATTCAAGTTAAATGTTCTGTACATTACAACAGAAGCTAAAGCTCCCGCTGCACCGTAAGCCTCACCTATGGGGCCGTTAAAAAATTCTCGTCCTCCAAGTTGAGTTAGTGCCATTACTGTGTCAAAGTATGGGTCTATACCATATTCTCGTGCCCCCGCTATGTTGCCTTGAACCATTCTCCAATTTTGTCGTTCAACTTCTAGTGTAATATTTCGTGTTAAACTGCGTAGTGTTGCTTTGTTAGGGTTAGGCTTACTTCTTTCAGCAATTATCCTTTTTCTTAAGGTAAGTACTTTTTCTTTGCCAGCATCAGTTGCGTTAGTAAACTGTGCTTTGGATATATCGCGATTTAATCTTCCTAGCAGTATATTTTTTCTTGTGTTATCAAAAAAGAAAAAATTAGTTGATTCGTCAACTAACTGTGCTGCCGCTATTTCTGGTCTTACATGATTAATTCTTGCTCTTTGGGCTATGGCATCTTGCCGTTCCTCTTTAGTCATAATATTAAACGGAATTTGGCTTGGATCTTCATCTAATGATTTAGCCACACGATTACCATGCACAGCCCTGCGTATAGTGCGGTTAGCGGATTGGACAACAGTAAAGGGAGCTTTAAGTGCTTGGTATGCTACGTTGTTTTCAAGAATGAGTTGGCCTAATTTAGTTTTCCACCCTTGAGTATCAAACATTTCTTCAGATAGTGCCTCTGCAAATTGATCACCTACAATTCTTACAGCGTACACTTCATCCCCGTTTTCTAAAGTTATTTTTTTGTCGTACTTTTCCATTTCTATAGGAGACAACTTAACACGAAGTTGTTCCCGTATCATGTCCTCTATTACTACACGACGATTGTTAAGCCAGTCCCCACTAGCACGAAATTTTTCCAGAGCAACCCTTCTCTCTTGTGCGCTGTCCAAATCATCTGGATAAGAACCAACGTCATTTTCATCTCCAAATCCCGTTACCCCCTGCCATGCTATAGTTGCCCAATGTCCTAACTCAACTGTCGCTGCTCCCAAGTTGTACACACGTTCTGCAAATACACTTGGGCCTGTGGTACTAAGTGCTTCAAATATAGCGTCGGTAATATTTTTATCTTGTGGTGCATCTGGTCTGGTTTGCATCCACTCAAAAATTTTCTTACTGCTTTCGGCTTTTGCCTGTAAAGCTGCTTCCATATCTATGTACGGATTTGTTACATCACCGGAGGGAATAATCACTTTTCCTGTGATGGAGTCTAGTGGTAAAGTTCCTGTTGAGGTTATTCCTTTTGCTAGTTTTGCTCCGTCTGTGGTTTGTGCATGGTAGTTAAACCTTGAGCGGGCTTTACTGCCGGGACCAGCCAAAGCATCCAACATACTTACGTCATCTTGTGAAGCTGTTCCGGCGTTAACCCTACTTTGTATATCTTTAACAGTTGTGTATTCGTCAGGATTGGCAAACAAAGGTACGTCCGTGCCAAACAAGTTGTTTAAATCGAATTCACCGTTCAAACCCCTGCTAAAGACATTAGCTTGTCTTTCTTCTTGGGGTGCAGTTTCTATTTCGGTAATTTCATCGCGCTGTGACGCTATGTATTGTTCCTGAGTAAGAGTAAATTTACCCTGTGCATCAGGGTAAACTGTTCTTGCTCCTATTTTTGCAATATCTGAACCTACGCCAAACATACAATTTTGCTCCTTTTACTACTGCTGTGAACCCACATAAGCTTGTCTAAGTGTCTTTATTTGTTTTTGGGATAAAATTTTGCCTGTTGAATCTATGAATAGAGGCCGATCAGCAATCATATTTATCGGGCCGCCAGTAACGCTTCTCTTTTGGACAGCATATACTCCCCCTCCAACACCGGCAATGCTCCCATCCATAGCTAAGTCTTGCCCAAAAGCCTTTATTGCTTCTTTAGCATTAATTACGTACCGCCCTTGCATTAAGGGGGAGTTAATCCCGTTATTATTCCGGGATTCTAAAAGATCACTGTTGTACTGCCGCACATTATGCTGGTCTTCTAACCTGCGTTTGATAGGAGCAATATGCTTAAACGCCCTAAGAGTTTGCATTTCATGTTTATGAGGTCGAGCGTACACGTCCCCGCTAACAAATCTTTGCACAGAACCCACCAACATTTGATTCATCATAGCGTTGTTTTCAGCCCGCACTAAAAAGTCTTCCATCAAGGATATGCTAACTTCACGAGGGGCGGACGGGCTACCGGCAACAGCCCCCAAAGCAGCCGCATAATCTCTTTCAGAAATACGACCTGTAGGGTCCATAGTCTTTGCATAATTGTATGCTAAAGTAACTTGAACGGATGCTAGCTTTGCATGATTTTTTGCCCACGTTGTGTTTAAAAACTCTTTTGTTTGTTCCCTGATTGCTTCCGCTGTATCTTCTGCGCTTCTAGATTCAGTGGATTGCATGTCATCTTCTTTTATAAAACTATCAACTTGTGATACTATTAGGGCTCCAACCGTATCAAAAAATCCGCCCTCTAACTCAAAGTAATTTAGATACGTAGAATATAACATATCTGTTCTGGCACTACCTTGACTTAAATTCTTAGCTGCAGCAATGGCTTCAGTCAAACTATTAGCAAATTTGTTACTGTTTGCTATGGATTTATTTACACCCTCCAAGTCTAGGGGACGACCTAAAAGCACTGATGCTTCATTCAAAAAACGAGCAGTTGGCACTCCTGCGTCTAAAGTGCCCCGTGCAGGTAGTAAAGCATTTGGAACGTCAGCAGACTGGAGCATTGCTAATATTTGCAGTTGGGATTGAGGATCAGTGTGTCCGTTACGAATCATTGTGTATGTCATTGCCTCGTATGCTTCTGCAGTCAAAGCGTCTGTACTTCCAGCCGTGTCAAAGAAACCCATTTGTTTTAATATCAGTGCTGTTTCGAATTTAGAATCAGGAACAATCGCATTTTGATCAAGCATGTCATGTGCGACGTTATTTGTGTTAACTAACTCAAATGCTGTTGTGTTCATTGCTTCAGCAAATGCTGCAAGGTGGGGTACATTTACAATTTCTTGGGAGTTCAGTCTAATACGGGCTGGTCCCAGTGAAGTTCCGATATCATCGACTTGCTCGTGTACCAAAGTAGGAACAAATGCTGTGGTTTCTCCGTACTTAGGAATACCTAAAGTTGTGTGCAAGTGCGTTTTAACAACATCCAATGTATATAAATTTGAATACTGTAGGTCTATCCTTTGAGGCATACCCTGTTCACGTATAGTTTGTGGGCCTGTACCACTAGGGCCTGCAACCGTGGTTACTCTCTCTCGCATCGCTTTTTGGTTTTCAAAATTTAACGCCGACTGTACCATAAGGTCAAACTTTGCTTGCCCGTCTTCGGTAAGTCCCGTGTATATCTCTTTAATCTTAGGATTACTGTTTAACATTACTAGTAATTCGGCAGAAGTTTTTTCGCTAAGAGGTGCGCCAAGCGCAATATTGAAGGGTCCACCTGTTTTTTGTTTAAATTGAATTGTTCCCTTTTCTATTTTTTCTACAGCGTCGGCAATTCCCAGTATTGTTTGGTAAGCCGATAGGGCTTCTGGGGGAAGGTCGTCATCTTTGTCTAACCTATTATTATCATCTTTGTCAAAAAGTGTTAACAAACTATCAACTTGATTTTTTGCCGCTGATTTTTGTGCCTCCGCACCCAATCCTTTTAAGTCTTGCACAGTACTTTGAAACAATGCTGCTACGCTTTTGTTCGAATTACCTTCTGTAGCCGCAAGCTTCATTGCCATTCTTATTGTAACCTCATCTTGTATGGCTCGTGCATCGAATAAGGGATTAGCAATTTTTGTCTTTTCACTTGGGTCCATCGATTGTATGAACTGGTTAGAATGTTCTTCTACATATGTAAGAGACGGTTTAAACATGGCAGCTACGGAACTTGTGTTTACGACATCACCTACTAACCCACTTTCTTCTCGTTGTTTTTTAAGTAATTCTATATTGGCGTTAATTTTAGAAACGTCTAGTGGTGTGTACTCTTTAACAGAAGGACTAATTGCACTCAGTAGTGCGAATAACTGTGGTTGATTCTTTGCGTCAATAGTTGAAAGAATAGCCTGTGCTTTGTCGTAGTCGCCGTTTATTTGTTGTAACACGTTGTGTTCATCAGAAGTTAACTGCCCATGTGTAGCGGCGTACGCACGAACGATGGCACCAAGCGGCGTGTCTGTATCTTTATATGTTGGTCCTGCCCCAATATTAGGGGATGCGAACTTTAATTCCCCTTGTATATCCGGGTTATCAATTAAACTTAATGCGGTAGTAGGATTAGTCTTTGCAGCCTCTACAATTTGTTCTTGAATTTTGGTAAGCCCTACATCTCCAAGAGATGCTGCCAATATAGCGTCTTGTTGGGACTGTTCAAGATTGAAAAAAATAGGAAACGCATGAAGGTTTGATATAATACTTTGTGCGACACGTGGCTCCGCTGTAGCAGTGCTAACAAACGCCGCTTTCGCTGCGATTTTTTGTTCAAGGTTTTTTTTATCGCTAAAAACGCTAAACTCTTGTTTTGCTGTAGCTGTTGCTTTTTTAGTCTGCTGTCGTTGCGCTTGTCCTGCTGCAGTTACTTCTAAAATACCGTTTAAAATTCCAACACTTACAGGACCACTTTTAAAAATAGAACCAAATCCCATAATTACATCCCCTCTTCTTCAGGCTGTTGAATTTGTGCCATTATTTCATCAGGAATAGGGGCACCCCTATCCATAAAACCCTCTTGAGCAGGGGGTTCAAGTTGTTCTGTGGGAGCTTCTACAGGCACATCTGGAGCAGACAATCTGTCTGAAGCTTCCATGCCCTTCCTAACAACAAGGTTAACTCCCTCTCTAATTTTAGAAAACATAGCAGGGTTGTTTGTACGCATTAATTCAAAGTAACTTACGTCGTCAAGTCTATCCCCGCTAGTTGGGTTTTCTTTTTCAAACATACGATACGGTATTCTTTCTTTATCAGCGAGGTAAGCTATGTATACACCCAACGGACCTTTTGCTAACAAACCTGCATCCAAACTAAACCTTCCGTTTTCAAATCCATCTATGAGCCACGTCTCTACAATGTGTTCCACAGAAACACCGGCCAAAAGCAGCTTCATCATTTCATCTTTAAACATTGGATCGTTGTCAAGTTTAGCCGTAGCTGTTTCCAAGACTGTATCAGGATCAACCTCTTCTGGAGGATTTCCCCACGGCCATTTGGAGTTGTCAGAAGTTAAAGATATGCCGGGAGGTGCTGCAGCAAATCTATCCCGGTTTTCAATAGCTCCCTTGCGGATGTTTTGTTTGTCTAATCCTTGAAACATATCTATTCCTATTAAAGTTTCATTACGCCTGATGTTTGAAAAGTTGTTTTACCCCCATAGTTTACTTTAGCATCTGCCATAGTAACTGTGGGTGTTGTGGTGGCAATTTTAGCAGTGCGTTTTGGGACGTAACTGGTTTGACTTATTTGGTGTATGTTTTTATCTCTTGCGACGTTATCCCTAAAGTAACTGAACGCTGCTGTCATGTTTGGTGCAGCTACACCTCTGGGTTGATCCATAGTCTGTAAACCGGGACGAGCGGACCGTAAAGTTGAATCAAAATTATACAGACGTTTTCTAACAAAAGAGTCTGTATCGTCGTCATCATCCTTTGATAGTTCCGTGTATACCTCTGTAGCTTTTTTAGCAAGACTAACTGCTGTACTAAAAGAGTCTACAACACTATCAAAAAAACTAAAAGTGTCTGACATTAGCTATTCCACCCCCCAATTACTTTAATTACGTTAGTTGCAAGGCTTGTTTTTTGAGCATCTGAGTATGCCTTTTCTGTAGCCGCAACTTCTAAAGCCTTTAATGCCATCTCGTGATCTCTTTGTTGTTTACTTTCAGAAGCAGTAAAGTTAAAGGTGGCATTATCTCTGTACTGTTGCCACAGTTGATTCAACGCTGTTTGACTGGAATTAAAAGTGTTTTGTACGTTAATTCTATTTGTTTCATTCATTGTTGCAGTGTTAGCTGTATTTATTTGTCGTCTCCACTGCACGTTAGATTGATCAATAGCGTACTTCATGTTTGCGTTAAATTTTTCCCTTTGGTCTACCATTGTAGCGTTAAATTCAGCGTACGCATTTTCTTGACTAACATTGTATTGTTTTATAGCCACGTCTCTTGCTATGTTTGAAGCGTCAATTTGTGTGCTTAGTTCTACAAAAAACTCTTCTACTTGCACTTCATTTTTAGCGTTAAGTTGTTGTCTGGTATTGTCAGCGGCTGCATCTGCTAGGGCCGTTTGCATTAGAGAGTTGTACTTTAATGAATTGGATTGTTGTTGTGCATCTAGTTCTTTTAGATCAATGCTAAGTAAAGCCTGTGCGTTGGATATTTGTCCTTTTGTTCTAGCATCAGCATTTTGCCTATCCATTGTAGCAACTTGTAAAGCATTTTGCAGGGCTGCTTGCTGTTGGTTGTCAAGGTTTTTTAATTGTATGGCAGCATACATCTGGGCATCTTGGCTTGCTATAGATATACCAGACTCCATGACAGCCTGTGTCATAGCTGCTGCAGCCATAGATGAAGCACCCAATCCTCGTTGTTGCATTATAGCTGTAGCTTTACGTACGGCGGGAGATGCCCAAGCTGGAAGGGGTTTACCGTCCTCTATGCCAGAAAATAATTCAGCCAGTTGAAATTTAACAGTGCCCTTTTTGTCTAACTGTTGAGTGGCGGCTGTTACCATAGCATCTGCGGATAACGCACCAGACGCCATTTCTTCAAGGTCAATCAAATCACTTTCTGTGATCCCAGACACCGCGCCTGTATAGGCCACATCTTTAAGAGCATCGACAGATTTAGTTGTGTTAGTAACTTGTCCTAAATCTTGGGATGCAGTAGGAGTGTTTTGAGTGGCTACTTGAGTAGGGTCTATAGTTTTTGGTACAACTGTGGGGGCATCAGTAGTAGATACTAAATTTTTATCTGCTGATAAAACCTCACCAGAAGAAACAGTTTGAGTTATAGGCATAACTTGCGTAGGGGCAGTGCCGACTAACTGCGCTTGTTCTTCACTTTTTTCTTGTGCAATCGGTGTTGTTGGTGATTCAGCCATATTAACTCATTCCCATAAATACTGTAACGACCATAGCCACTATCATTATTGTGCTACCCATTATCATTGCTTCTAGTCGCCACATACGCTTGTCTAAACCCTCTAACTTCTCCTGCACAGAGGCATACCTGATAGCGCACTCTTTTTCGTGTGCCTCAAGTTCCATCTGTGTTTTCATTGCAGGTTCCATTTTTAATTTCATCAGCCTGCTTCTAACGCCGTGATTCTGGCTTCTAATTCTTGTATAGTCTTAACTAACAACGGCACGAGTTTGGACTGGTCAATCCCTTGCATGACAGGAATTGTGTTACCATCAGCATCAAGTTTATTAGCACCAGCAGAAACACCATCCGGCGCATCACCGTTATTAACTTCATCTGAAGTCCAAGTTTCAACAGCATCTTTTTCCCCAGTAATTGCTTCTGGAACAATGCCGCTAACTTCATGGGCTATAAATCCATCAACCAGCGTATTTGTTTCATCAACAATAAAATTAAATCGGGCTGGTTTTAGTTGTTTTAAGCGGGTGGTTGCATCCCAACTATAATCCACGTTTTCTTTAATTCGGTAGTCAGAGGATGTATTAAACGCTGTGGCACTAGCATTACAGCTAATTGAACCAACGGTTGTTCCATCAACTTTAAATCTTACTGCCGTGCCTCCGCTTCCAGAAGTATCATACAAGACCAACAAAACATCGTTTTGATTGTTGTTCCTGACCTGTAGGAAACCATCGGGGCTAGTGCTGCCCATACTGATTTTACCAAGATTGTTCATAACCGTTGGCACATCAGTACTGGCTGGCCGAAACTCAAGGTAGTTGCCGTCTGTGTTATGTATACGAAATCCATCAATGCTGCCGCTCACACCACCAAACAAAACCTCACCAGACGTTCCAGAGCCAACAGTAATTTTGTCAGCGATTGTTGCGCCTGTTGCTGAAGTTTCTAATTTCTTGGCATTGTTGTGATACAAGTCTACTGCACCGTCAACAGTCATAACCGCCATTGTTTCTGAAGTGTCTTTAAGGAAATTAATGCTTGTTCCATTTGTCCTGACAAGCAATCTACCCGTGCCATTTTCGGCAACGTGGCTGTCGGAGCCATCATGGTATAGCTGAAGGTCAGAACCCGCCCCTATCAAAATTTTGGCATCATCCGGGAACAAGATATCATCCGTACCAGTCGGCACGGTAAACACCGTAGCGTCGGCATCGTTCTTTACAGTAATATCACTGGTGCTACCCTGTCCTGTCAGGATAAGCCCTTCTGCCGCTGTGTAGCCAATAGCAGCATTGTCGCCAGCAGAAGTGTCGGCAGTAGCCTCTAACGTGCCGCCAGTAATTACGCCTGTGGTAGTGATTGCGCTAGAGCCGTTGTCAATGCTACCAAACCCGCTTGTGATACTGCCAGAGTTGAGTGCGCCAGTTGTAACAATGTTGGAGTCTCCTGCCGCTGGTGCTGCGGATATGTCAGACAACACTTCAGAAGCAGAACGACCCTCAATAGATGTACCGTCAATACGTAGAAAGTCATTGTCGGCAGCACCGCTGGTAAACACAGGCAGGTTGCCATTAGATATACCAGTAGACAGAGTAGCCACTGTAGTAATCGCTGTGCCATTTAATGTCATGGCGTCAGCTTCAAGCGTTCCATCAATGTCAGCATCGCCAGATACATCAAGCGATCCTGCGTCTAGCTCACCTGTAAGCGTAATATTACGGAAGCTGGCTACATCTTTGTTAGCATCTGCTGTGACTACTTTACTTGCAACCACTGTACCTACAGCAGCACCTGTGTCACTGTAATTAAGTTCTGTTGCTGTTGCAGTAACACCGTCAAGAATATTAAGTTCAGCCGCTGTTGACGTGACGTTAGTGCCGCCAATGTCAAGCGTAGTCATTGACACTTCACCAGCTACAGTGAGTACGCCATCTGCTACCGTCATTAAATCCGTGTCGTCCGTGTGACCAATAGTAGTGCCGTTGATAACAACGTCATCAATGTCCAGTGATCCACCGGTAATCAAACCCGTGGTTGTGATTGTTGAAGACCCTGTATCAATAGTGCCAAACCCGCTGGTAATAGAACCAGAGTTTAATGCGCCCACAGTGGTAATATTGGAAGTTGTATCAAGTGCGCTTTCAAAGAATGTTTCAAAGTCAGACAGTGCAACTTGCTTCATAGTTCCAGCATCGTTAACAATCAGCCTGTCAGCAGCAGCAAGTGTAGTTGATGTAGCTGTCGTATCACCATCTATTAAGTTTAATTCTGCGGTTGTAGCAGTAACACCATCAAGAATGTTAAGTTCTGCAGCAGTGGATGTAACATTAGTTCCACCAATGTCTAGTGTAGTCACAGACACTTCCCCAGCAACTGTAGCAATACCGTCTGCTAGTGTAATTAAATCGGTGTCATCTGTGTGACCTATTGTTGTGCCGTTGATAATTACATTGTCTACAGTCAAGGTTGTCAACGTACCAACTGACGTAAGATTAGGCATTGCCGTAATTTCGTCATCAAAATAGGCAGCTAAGTCAGTGACCGCCACCTGTTTCATAGTTCCTGCATCGTTGAATACCACACGGTCTGCGTCAGCTACCGTAGTAGACGTGGCAGAGGTATCGCCATCAAGAATATTTATCTCTGTTGTGGTGACCGTAGCACCGTCTAGTATCTCCAGTTCTGCTTCAGATATACCAGCACCACCGATTGTTAGTGTGCCAGAGATGTCTACGTTACCGTTGATATCCACAGTAGTAGCAGCAATCTGTATCTCTGTGTCAGCCACGAGATCAAGCTGTCCGTCTGCGCTTGAGTTGATGTAGATTGCTGTGTCGCGGAACTGTAGCTTTTCTGTGGATGCAACAAGTATGTCATCCGAAAACTCAAAGTAGTCTTCGTCTTCCATCCACTTGAGTACACCATCACTTGTTTCGCCATCGAAGGTAATCGTGATGTCTGTACCTGCTGTTCCCGCGCCAAATGTGAGGGTGTTACCCAACAGTTTTGTAACCGGACCACCCTCTGCGGTAGTCCCGTCGTGTGTGTGTCCTGTGCTGGCGGCGAAAGCAGCTAGTAGCTGATTAAACTCATCGTTGGTGTGAGCAGCGGTGATGGTATCGCCGTCAGTGTAGGATGATTGTCTGGTATAAGTAGCACCCATCTAACGTCTAGCTCCTATTTGAAATTCTAATTGAAACCCCTTGAGGGAATACGCTGGGGTAGTACCGCCGTCGTTTACTCGCAAAGCAACAGCAAACCCTGATCCTTCTACGGACTGCCTGACTAGGGGCTGGGATACACCCCCGTAAGTTCCCGTTCCGTAACTAGCTACACTATACGAAGCAACAACATCGCTGGAATCTAGGGGGTACGCTGCAGGACGAGGTGCATCCGGGGATTCATAGTCATATCTAAGAAACAAATCAGCATCTATTGTAGAGTCCGGTTTGTAGTTTACGATAACACGCTGCATGTGCTTGCGTATGCCAGCGTCACCAAATGTGAGGTCTGGCCCACGGTACTTACCTAGTACAGCCGTGCCATCAAAATCACTGCCCGATTCTTGGCGGTATATGTACCCCGTTTGACTTGCACCATGTAAAACAATTACGTTGCCGTCATCTACAAATGTATCTGTACATACCGGCTTTATGCCACGTAACTCCGCAAACTCAAACTTCTGCCCCTTCATCACGCAGATTACCCCTTTGCTAATTGTTTCTGCAGTTCCAGATTTAGTAAAGAATATGCGGTACTGTGTTTTGTCGGGTATTACGAGACTTTCAAAGCTGGCTGAGTCTGCAATGTTTTCGTTGAAAAGGGACTGCACATTTGAACTTATAGTGCCCAACTCCACGTCACCAATCCGTGCTGTACCTGCGACTGTACGCAACCCGTCAGGGCCAAGAAAGATAAGGTCACCAGCAAATTCCTGAATAGTGAAACCATTTAAGCAGCCAATGTTACGAGTAACTGGTACGACAGCAAAGTCACTAGAACTACTGCCGCCAACTTTAAATATCCTGTTTTCACAAAAAATAAATAGACTGTCACGAAAGACTTTAAGACCTGTAATGGTGTCATCAACTTTGATACTTCCTGCACCACTGCCGCTAGAAAATGCGTCTTCGTCAAACGGCTGGCTAAACACTACTTCTTGGGGTGTGCTGGACTTGCCAGCGTAGAACATGTGATTCTTGAATGCCGCTACGAACTTGGAACCAGCAACGCTGCTTTCACTCACGTCTGTAGCGGAGAACGAGGTGTTAAACACTGTGGGAGCGTTTGTTTGGTCAACCACAATCAACTTGTCGTTGCCATCGAAGTTGAACCGCTCAAAGTTGTATTTGGCTGCACTGGTACGTCCGCTGTCAATGCTTGTCCAACTAGACCCACCGGGTGTGGCTTGAAAGATGCTGGTGCCCCGTGCTGCAACTACCTTGTCTGCAAACGATGCAACCATGAGGATAGGCTCTGATGTACTAGACGTGTGTGTTACAGCAGCAGTCACATATTTCGAAAACCCTTTGATACGCCTGTATCCACCCTCTACGTCAGGCTCAAAGTTTTCCAACTCTAGAGCTTCTCCCGGTTGCATCATAAACGTAGAGCGGTTTTTTACCAGACCGCCTTCGCAGTTAAACGCTACAGGTTGTGCTTGGGATAAGTCAGCCAATTAAACGGCCCTCATGTAATTCTTTCGGTTAAGTAGCTCTATACGCATACGTTTGATTCCATCTTCGTATTCTTTTAACGAAAACTGTGCGGACTGCACGTCAGAACGAAACACATGCGTGTAGTATTTGGCCCGTGCGTTTACTACTGGTTCGAACCGTGTCGGAATAATCGACGTATCAGTCGCCCCAGATAAATCAGTATGAGATACGTAGTAATCAAACTCTAGCGTTCTGTTACTTGTGTCGGGTATTGGTGTGAGGCCAATTTCGTCGTTGTATGTGGTGTATACGTACTCTGGATCAGCAAACTTGTCTGTATCGGGGCGAGTGTCCCGCTCACGAAACGCATCGTTGTACTCTTCGTAAGACAGGTACTTTAATGGTATGGGAAGTACATTTTCGCTCATTTCAACCAGTTTTACGTACGCTGCGCTACCCGCTGCTTCAGTGAAACTTACGTAGTGCGTTGTAGCTGTAGCAGTAAACGTAGTTTCGGTAAGAGCCACCTCGTTACCGTTGGCAATAGTAAGCGTAGCAGACTTAGTTTGTGATCCACCTGAACTGGTTCCAATCTCAAGGGTAAGTGTAGCTCCACTGGTCTGCGTGACTACAACGTAAGACCGTCCCACAATTAGGTCGGCTACTTCTTGGGATGCCTCTGCGCTAGTAAGAAGCAGAGTGTTACCAAACTTAGAACTGGCGGCAGGACTACCAGACACAGTAGTCCAACTAGTAATACTTGCGGAACCGTCAATTTCAAAGTCCCCGTTGGTAATGTAATTCTTTGGGCGAAGAAACATTGTATCGTAGTCAACGTACTTGAGAGTTGACGCTATACTTGCGTGACTGTACAAAGACTTACCTGCAATCACGTCAACAGAGCCAGCAGCACGAGTAAACGGCCAGTTTAGTTCAGAGTTGATCACATCGGTAATCGCACGGTTAACGTAGTCTTTGACTGCAGTCTGTACACCGCGAGACGAACCAAAGTTAGAACTGGTCAGTTCAACCTCATTAAAGTCCCGAAGGACGTTGTTAACTAGGGTGAGATACGTGCTTGCCATATCAGTATCCGTTAAGTTTCGCTATTAAGCACTTGAAGCGCATCCAACTTGTCTTGAGCGTCTGCCCAACTTGCGACTGCTTTGTCCATTTCTTCAAGCAGTTGCGGGTGTTCACCAATAGCCACCGGATTGTTTGTGTAGTTTGCGTATACAAATATCGCATCTTTTTTCTGGGCCTCGTACTTATGCTTCAGGGCTTCGTAGGCAAGTCGCTTCATGTCAGTCTCCCTGTACAACATTATACACCTATTTATTTAAATTAGCAAGGATTATTTTCTTGACTTTTCGATTGCTGTAAATGTTTCTCGCAGGGTGGGAGGCTTTTCGTGCTTGGGGTCGTACTTGCATTGTATCTCTCGTGGGTAGATTTCTCCCACGTTGATCCAAACACTATCCACCGTATTGTTAGGACCATGATATATACAAAGCCTTTCTCCGTCTATGTTGCTGCATCCCTTTAGTCTACACGTAACATACTCAGGCCACGTTTCTGCGTTGGCGGCTACACCCTTGAGGAACATAACGAGGCCAACAAGAAGACCCGCACCCAGCACTGCCATTAGTATCCACGCTACAATTTCAACAAACTTACGCCGCCGTTGTCTTTGTTTGTACAGAGTTTCTTGGCGTTGCTTACGAATGGTTCCTTCCATTTTGACGAGTTGATCCCACTTGGACTTACCCATCGTCATGCCAATCCAGTTTTGTAACTCCCTGCGTTGGCTTTCTGCTTTTTCTTTAGCTGCGAATGTTTCCATCGCTTCCTGTTCTACAGACTTACCTGCAAACAGCTTCTTAAATATAGGCGGGTTCTTAGCTTCCTTTTCAAGCATGTCTAGGTCGCTAAGTGCGCCCATCCATCTGCCTAAGTCAGATGCCATGCTTTCTATATCACGCCCTACTTGAAAGCCCTTTTTGATTGCACCAAACGCGGCAGATGCGGTAGCCATTGCACTGATTGGGTCCATTTACGCTGCTTTCTGTAGCGGGTTATTCGCATGTACTCCCATCCACTTACTCCACTCAGCGTAGTAGTGTCTCATTCCTACTTCGTCGTGGATAGTTCCGTTTTCGTGTCTGCCGTGCAATATGTTGCGGGGTTCAGTTCCGGGCCGCATTGTTGTACCCTGACCCGCTACCCCTATTAAGTCTTCGTGCAGATTACGACCAAACGGTCCCCATATTGAGTTGTGGTGTTCGATGCGTGTGTTTCGTTCGGTTGGTGTGTCGTTCTTTAGTCCGTAGCCACGAAACTCAATCAGCACTTTGTCAGGACCAAGAGGAGTTACGCTGTCACTACGGTATGCACTGCCTCGCAAGTTAAAGTTGTAGCCGGGAAACAAGTCTACCATGTACCACTGATTTGGTGGCAAGTTGGGAAAAGATAACTCACCTCTATCTTCGAATCCCTGATACTCTTCGTAGTTAACAGTAAAGCTGCTAACATTAACGTGACCGTTGTCAAAAGGTACATTTTTTCTAGCGAAGTATTCATCGTTAAAACCTGACACACGATTAAAGTAGTGCATGAAATCGTGGTAAAATTCGCTGTTGGTGTCGTGCCACAACTTGTAATTTGTGCCTATAATAGCTTTGTGATAGTGGAATACTTCTAGTTCTTCTGTATCAATAGCATCAGCAATACAATCAAACGCCCCACAAGTCCACTCTTCGACACTCATAGTAGGGTTTTTATCTAGCGTTACCCATACCATACCGCCGTGTTTTACTTCGCAGGGCAGTTCGCCCCAACCTCGTGCGTGATAGCACAAAGATATGTCGTTACCTGAAGGGGATGTAACACCTTTGTTTAAAAATGACCTGTAACCATTGTCAAATTTGACAGTAATTATATTCTGCCCAGCTATTTGTGCAGTCCTGTAGCTTCCTATGTGTTGCAATTCACTTTTGTGAAAGCAGGGAACCCACACCTTTGAAAAGATGTTCGTTAGTTCTTCTTCGTACAGACTTTGGTCAGAGTAGATAAGAGAGTTTACATATTCTAGGCTAGGTTCTTTAGTCCAGTTTTTGTGATTACGTGGGGGCATCAGTACACCTTTACATTTCCATCTGTTATAAATTTGGGTACACAGTATGCCGTTATTAGGTTGCCTTGTCTATGTAATGTTTGTGCGTACCAGACACATTCCTTAAGGTCTTTGAAGTGCATGTCGTTGCTGACTAGCTTCTTGTCATCTCCCACGCCTACGAAAACAAACAGGAGAAAGACGTGTATCATAACGTACTAGAACTCTCCCGTCTTCATTGCATCAGACAACTTTTTGGCCCGTGATTTTACCTGACGTGCCCAACGCGAATTCATCATCTCAACGCTAGCAGCATCAAAATTGCCCTCGTGTATTGCAGCCCACATGTTTTTAAACTTACACAGACGAGGCACACCCATGTTGAATGCCATGTCCATCAATATAAGCTGTCGTACAGCGTCTAAGTCATTTACACAAGCGTGTACTTGGCACAACTCGTTCTCTACAATCTTAATGTCGTTCATTGCAAGGTAACGTGCGTCTGCCTCACTAATACCAATCGTGTACACGATAGCCATGTTAGGGATGTCCATGTACTCCAGTTCTTCTGGGCTAATACCCCTGTCTTTGAGGTTACGACCTATGCCGATAGTCTCTATGCCCAAACTGTCTTCGTACACGGTAAGCACCATGCCCTCGTGTTCAATTAATTTGTCCAAGAAATGTGATGCGTTGTACTTCATTTGTTGTGTACTTTCTGTACGTCAAAAGACGCACGGGTTGATGCGCCTTTGTGTGGCTTGTATCCACCGGGAGGGTTTTTCATAAGCTTGTATCCTTTGCCAGATTTCATCCAGTGAAAGCCCTTTGGGGCGGGTACAGACTTTTTCATATGTATCTCCTAGTGTTTTTCATGTCCCAGCCACACCGCAAATGCACCGGTCATGGCCCCCGTGACTACACTTACTAGACCTGCTTGTGCGTTTGTTGGGTCCGGCAGCAGCATGAACCACTCTACTACTCTCCACGCTGATATCGACATCATTATCATCATCAAGCGGGGCAGTATCTTCCACTTGAGAAACCGCTCCATAGTCACTTCTGCCATGTTTACTTCTTTCCAAAGAACTTCGTCGCACTTCTAACTCCAAAGCTTGCAGCAACAATAACGCCCAAGCTGTACTGGTACCATTCAGGCATTTGCTCCAGTTGTTGAAATCCATGTGATACGACATCTTCCATCCCCGGAATGAAGGCTAATATTAATGGCACCGAAAACAAAATTACCAACCACTCGTCTTTCCACGAGTTCTGGGCACCCTTAATTGCTTCTAAGTCCCAATCAATCTCACCCGTCGCCTTTTTTTCCATAATAGTCGCTTCAGCTTTGGCCGTTGCGACTTTCGCCAAAGTCTTAGCTTTTTTTGTTTCAACCGTTCCTTCAAGCCACGTACCTGCTAGTTGTGTGATAGGTCCGATAAGTAGGTTTAACATTTCCACCTCTTTCGTGCTTGGCGCAGACGGCTATTCGGATTCTTTGCAGCTTTGGGAAACTTCTTCATCTGTCCTGCAGAACGGGCACAGAATGACTTGCGGCGTTTGGCTGCTTTACTTCCGGGCTTCACCTTGCCAGTAACAGCAGTCTTGAGTTTGCTGCCGGGGTTCTTGCGACGATACGCTTTCACACCCGCCTCTGTCATTCCCGCACCCTTCTTTGTGGCACGAAAGTTCTTCTTGTTACGGGCTGGCATTTTATCAGGCTTTCTTGCCACTGGCCTTCTTCCTTTTTCTACCTGAAGCCGTTACAGACCAGTTTACTCTGCGTGGTCCGGTCTTCTTTGCTGCTTCTTTTTTTGTGATGCGCTTTGCAACTTTGGCTGGTCTACAGGCAGGATAGGGACGCTTCTTTTTTTCAGAACCAGAACGACCACACTTCTTGCCGGTCTTTACATCCCGCCAGTCTTCCTTGAACCACTTTGTCAAGCCGCCCTTTGGTTTAGCCATCAGGCATACGTCCCGCCACGTTTCTTGTACGTTCTAACAAGCCAAGCATTTGCGTATGCGCTTGGATAGACATCAAATTTCTTCTTTGCCTCTGCCTTTACACGGGCGTACAAGGCTTTGTTTTTTGGTGTTGCGCCCTTAGATTTCTTCTTGGGCTTGGGTGGTGCTTTCTTTGCCATCATTTTCCCCAGTGTTTAGCTAAATAATTTTGTACAAGGGTAGATTTTAACGCCATAGTTTCATTCTTTTCTTTTATAAAGCTGCTGTTTATTTCAAACAAACTTTTAAGAATGTAGCTTTGTTCGTACGATACGTTACTGGACATCCATCCTATGATCGCTTTACGTGTTCCCTTTGTTATGGGCCTTACACCGTGTGCGTAAATTATAGGGAACACAAGTAACTGCCCCTTACCTACAGTGTAGCTTATCTCACCAATCTCATTTTCTAGTACAAACTCTCCACCTTCGTAGTCATCTGTAAGTCCTAGTGAGAATCCGTAGTCAAAGTATACGTTGTTACCTTTGGGTGCAGCACGAAAGGTATCTATGTGCTTGTGGTAGTATCCACCCTCTTTGTACTCGTTGTAAAAGTTAACTGATATTTTGTTGGGACAAACAACCGACTCTATGTATGGGTTGTTGTATAGCCGTGTAGAAACAAGTTGCCGTACTTCTGGTAACATGTCAGGACACTCTTCGTTGTCCTTTAGTTTCTCTCCGTCTGATCGGGGCTGTGTCTTTGCCCCATCTTGGTTTGTGCCCCAACTATCAAGGCAGTATTGAATTTCTTGTTCTGATAAAAGCTGTAATAGCATGGTGTATCTCCCGGCTAGGTTACACGCTTGTATCACATATACACTAAGTTGTCAAGGGGGCAAGTTGCCCTGCCCCCAAGATTATTGTTGTTACGTTCCAGTAGAAACTGTAGCAGTTTCAACAGGATTCTTGGAAACGTCAGCAAGAACTACGTGAATGCGGAAACGCAGAGCAGATTCACCAGTAGAGCCACCATCAAGGATGAGAGCGTCAATAGTGTCCGCAGAAGTCAGCATACGGGCGTTAGCACCGGATGCACCTACTGCAGCCTCTAAGAACGGAGTGAAACCAGCAGCGCAAGCAGAACCGTCAACAAAACAGTCCACGTCACCGCCAGTGAAACCAACGTCTAGAGTAATCTGTCCGTTACCCCGTGCTTCAAGAACTTCAAGAACACCAGAGACAATCATGCTATCGGCAGGAACGTCGATCAGTTGAACAACATCTCCACCAGTACCACCGTCAGCAGTGTCGTGAACCTTTGAAGTCATCACGTAGGGACGTGCAACATTGGACGGGTGTCCAGCAGTTCCACCATTAGGAGTCAGGTCATAAGTAGCCATCTATCTAGCCCTCCCTTACGCGAAGTCGATGATGCCGCGAACTACAGCTTCTGGACGTAATACTTTACGACCAAAAACGTGCAAGCCACGAATGACATCAGAGAACGACTCAGTTGAACGAACCACTTCGGTCTTAGCGATATGCGAAGCAGTGGAGGTGGACGACATGTGACCAGCGAGAATTACATTCTCAGAGGCGTCAGTTGCCACACCAGACAGAGTTACCTGATCGGTACCTGCTGTTGAGTTAAGCGCAGTAGACTTGTAACAACGGAAACCAGCGAGGGTGCCCGGAATAGCAAGACCGTTACGTAGTGGGGATGAAGCGTCACCAGTTACCTGCACTTCAGCAATCTTGTTGCCAGCTTGGAACATCTTCTCGTAGAAGATTGGTGGTGCTACAAACCAACGATTCTCTTCTGGCACAGACTGATCGTCAAGTGTACGTGCCATCAGCAGCATCAAGTTGATGCCAGCATCGTCAGTTTCTACGTTGATTGGAGCGGACGCAGTACCAAGCGCACTGTTTGTAGTGGTAAGACCACCAGACAGTGACGCATCATCTGCACCAGCAAGACCTGCACCATCAGACATGGCTTGCAGGACGTTTGCATCGTACTTACGCTTCAGAGCAAATGCACCTGATGAGGTAGCAAGAGCTTCGAAGTTTACGTGCGAATGCCGCTCTTCGATGTCGTCGATCTTAAACGCGAAAGCGTTTGCGTTATCGACAACCATCGTGATTTGATCGTCAGCCAAGTCTTGAGCGTTTACGACGGAACCCCGCGTATACGAACTGACTGTGACTGTTGGTTCTTTAATTATGCGAACCGTGTCGCCAAAGTTTTCAATCTCACCCGCGTAGTCGGTATTTGTAATATCTTCTACAACCGAAGCACGACGGAAGAACTTGAGGACTTTTTGGCTAAAAATCTCCGGTGCAAAATTGCCGGAGGGCAGGTTACCATAACCTGCAGCAGTACCAAATGCCATTGGTTCTTTCCTCTTCTTTTATGAGGTTAGTTGTTAGGGTCGATGCGACCTTCATTCCGTGCAGCGTCTAATTCACTTTCCAGTTTTTCAAACTCCCACGGCTTAAGGTTGCGTATTTCTGAAGCTTTCCAAATCCGTGTCTCTCCTTTTGTAGAGGCCACTTCTCTTGCTGTCCCTGTAGATACAGACATTGCTGCATCTTTACTTTTAGACTTTTTAGAGATGGATTTTTTTAACAAACCAGAGTCCGCCTTGTACAAGTCAATAACCCTGCTGGCCCATCGCGAGTCAGTAGCGTTGTTGTACACCCCGTCAGAAACAGCTACGGGTTGTTTATCTAACCATTCTCTAAATTCATCAGAAGTTTTGATGTTTTCAAAGTCAGGCTGCAGACGGAGCAATTCTTCGTAAGCTTTTTGCTTACCAAGAGCTTTTTCTCGCTCCTTTATCTCTTCAAGTTCTCCTTCTAGATTCTTCACACGGGCTTCAGACTGTGTAGAAGATATCTTGTGAATGGCATCATACATGTCAGGGTATTGAGACTTAAAGTTTTCAAGACTGTCAGTGTGTTCCGGGTGAACTGGAGTTGTGGTCATAAGACGAGCAAGGTACTCTTGCTTTTCTGCTTTCCACTCGTCAAGTTTACCGTCGTAATGCCGTTTTAGATCGTCGTAACGCTTTTTATAATCAGGCTCAGTAGGTTCTGGTTTCTGTGCAAAACTTTGTTCTGCCTCTTGCAGAGTAGCCGATTCTTCGGGGTCTGCTTCTTGGGCTTCTACTTGTTCCTGTTCTTCATTATCGTCGTCGTCACGATCAACCTCTTCCCTGTAACTACCTTTGTATAGTTTATCGTTATTTACAGTTCCGAAAGAGTCGTTTGGTTTGTTGGCGCGAACGCCTGTTACTTTTTTTGCCATTTGGTTTACCTCACTTGCGGGGCCACTTGGCTGTGGGTAGCCGCTCCGGTTGGGTCGGGGCCGTTGTTAACGGGTAGCCGACGGATTCAATTCTACAGGAACTTCTCTGTATACATTTTTTAAATTAGGGTATTTTTTAAAAAAGGCAGCTTTAACAACTGGACTAGCAAAAGCTGTAATATAGTCTGCAAAGTTTTGTTCGTAACTAGCCCTAGTGGATTTAAGTTTTTTTCCCGATTTAGTTTGTTCAGCTTGTCTTCGGGCTAATCCTCCAAATACAGTCTGGAATGCAATTTGTTTAGCCCTCATTTCTTCCAAGTACCTGCCCTCTAAATCAAAAGTTTTTTGTGGGTCGAAATCTTCTCCCATAACAGGAGTTCTAAATAAATCCCCTGTAAGTTTATTAAAATCTTTAAAGAGACTATACTCTGGTGCAGGGTATGGATTTTTTCTTGCCGCCGGATTTCCGGGTTCATAAGCATCCATGTGAGCAACTTCTTCTGCCATGACAAGCAAGTTAGCAAGTGTTGGAGTTTTAGGGACGTTTAAAGTTTTAGTTTTTGGATTGTAGAAGTAGTTTCCGGTTCTTGCCGCTCTGTCATATCGTTTTGCCATTGCATCTGCATATTCTTTTTGCGCTGAATCAGATTTAAAATATTCAGATATAACTGTTATGGGATCATCTTTATTCTCAAAATTACGTGCAGCTACTTCGTCCATAAGAACGTCCATCTTTCGACGAACTTCTTCTGCTATAATTTTATCTTCGTATTCGTCTACCTCTCCGCCATTAGCCAGCTTTTTTCTAGTGAGGAATCCACCTCCTGCTGCGCCCACAGGCCGCTGACCATTTTCTTTAATACGTTCATTAGTTTCAGCCTTACCGCGATTGTTGATCTTCTCTAGGCGGTCATAGCCAATGATCTTGGCGATAGCTGGTGGGACAATAACTTCTCCACGTGACACAGCTACGTCTATCTGTTCTTTTGACGGGGCACCCTTGCCCTGTTTACCTAACTTTTTGTACGCAGCTTGTAGCATACGTGCTATGTCGGCCTCACCAGCAAATTCTACGGCTGCAGCGTTAATAACAAACGTACCCTCTGGAACGCTCATAGGCTTGTCGTCAGCCACTGTAGCAGCTTCAGATACCTGTGATGGCGGACGCTCTACAAAGCCCGCTGGTGCGGCTGCTACGCCGCCTTCTTGTAATCCAATGCGACCCCCCATCTGTAGCATATCGGGCCGTCTGGCTCCACCCCAAGTCGTAGGCAGGTCTTTCTTGGAACCAGCAACACTTGGCCTACTATCTTCCCGCCGATTAAAGGCTCGATACCCTCCTAGATAGTCTGTTCTACCTTCGCCTTTTCCTCCCGGAGAATATCCGTCGTCATTTCCACTTTCAGGGTCTTGTTGGTTGCCGCCTGTATCATCCGGTCTTTCATCATCAGCAGTAACTACGGTCGATGTCGCAGTGCTACTTTTTCCACTTAAAAGATCATTTTTGTTCTTGTTGGCTTCTGTTTTTGACACACCTCTTGATAAATTCACGAAGTATTCAAGATTAGCAATTTTTTCAAGTTGTGAATCAAAAGTTGTGTTGCGGGATACGTTCATCCATTCTGTTGCAATTTTAAAATTTTTATTAAACGTACTGTTTGCTAGTTGAACCAAATCTTTTCTAGTTGCCCCACTAGCTTTTCTACCCTTGTAGTTAAAACTCCCATCTAAATAGTACCCACCATTTTGCGTAGATAAGATTACGTCGGCTCCAAAACTTCCTGTGTTTACGTCATACCCTTGAACGACACCAGCACGTTGCGAGAGAGGGGTGTGTGATTTGAATTCGTCCGTTGGTGTACCCCCATAACTTTGTGAGTTTAATTTGCTTAGTAGGTCATTGCCAGCGTTTCTGCCGTGTATTAACTCTCCCAGTCCCTGTGCCGTGCGTTGGTCTATTCCCGCGTTGTTAATGCCTTTCCATTGGTTGCTTCCCGGCTCTTTGTAAATAAGGTTGTTTCCCAGAGTGTAGGCCATTCCGTTTTCTTCCCACGTACCATTGCCATTATTTGACCACGCGGTTTTAATTTTGCCCAAAGCGTCATATTCTCGTTTTAAAGTTACGGTTCCAAAAAAGTTACCAAGACCACTTTCGGAAATGCTTCGTGTTGTTCGCCCAGCGGGTCCGGTCGTTACGTAACGATTTGACGCCGCTGCTCCAACCCCCAATCCAAAAAAGGGGGTGGTAGCTGCCCCAGCTAGTGCTGTAATTTTTTGTCCCCGGTCATTGGTTTTAAATCTAAACCCTTCTGTTCCGTAGTCTGTCATTTCAGACAAATCTACACTGCTAAATGGCCCAGAAAGATCAGAATGCCCTTTAGTGTTCAAAAAAGCATTAAAACTATCAAATTCAATATCATTTACACCTATGTTACTTAGTGACATCATCATGCTATCGGTAATTTGCCGTGTAGCACGAACAGGGTCTATAGATGTTGAAAAATGATCATCATCACCTGAAACATGCGGATCGGCCATATTATATGGGTAAGGATATGGAGTAACAGGGGTAATTTCAGATGGTGCTACCTCTTCTTCTGCATCTTCTTGGGTAACAACTGGACGGGGCATATACCAGTTTGACCACGGGCTGTCGGTTTGTCCTGCGAACCAATTTATTGCCATAACTTAATCTGCCTTTACTACTGCTGTGTGGTTGTCTTGTAGTTTAAGAAGTGTTTCCAGTAAAACCAGCTTCCCCTGCAACTGGCGCAACTCCGACTCCGATTGTGCCACCGTCAGGGCTTGCACTGTCAGGTTCTTGAGGCTGTTGAGGTAATCCTCCAACCCCTGCCACGCCTTGTGGTTGTTGATCAGCGGGGCCACCATCCGGGCTTGGTCCTTGTTGAGCATTTTGCATCATTCCTTGTAACATCTGGGCGTATACTTGTGCTTCGTTTACATCGTTAACAAGACTGTCTGGATCAATGTCTTGGGATATAGCTAGCTCCCGTATTAAATTTGGAATTTTAATAAACGGTGCAAGCATTGGGTTAGATACGGCCTGTAAAAGACCTATCAGTCGTTGGCTGCGTACTTCTTTTTGCATTACTGCAGCAACGCCACGAGGTTTAATTTCTAAATCACCCTTAGTGTTATCCATCTCCTCGTTAAACTGCATGTTCCATTGGTAGTACGCTTCACCCAGTGGCTTGAGAAGATGGTCATCTACATTTTTAATAACGGTCTTCATAGATAGGCTTGCACCACCCATGAGCATGGACAAACCTGCCGCAGTGCGTCCAGTGCCACTTACGCCCGTCTGGCCGTGCATAATCGACGGAAGGCCGGTTTCTTCGTCAGCAAGCTGGCGGCTGATCTGATACATCTGTATGTTTTCACCAGCAGTGTTGGGGAATTTAAGGCCGTTGATTGCTGTACCAGTTACGCCTGACTGACGACGGAATATCTTGCCGGGAAAGATATCCATGTTCTGTCCGGGTACAAGAGATGCTTCGTCTACGTCAAAAACAAGGTTGCCAGCTAGGGCTAAGTTGTCGATTGCCATACGAACGTGGCCGTTCATTAGCATCTGTGCGTCTTCCATGTTTTCTGCAATACCCACACCCCATATTTGATACGGGTTAATTTCGTAAGGCAGTGCAAAGAAGGGTATACGAGCAGGAGTAAAGGGGTTTACTACACACCTAAAAACGTGTTCTCCACAAATCCAAGCGTTTATTTGCATTTGGGACACGCCGTCAGGTATGTCTTCGGGGTCCATGCCTACAGATTCAGCCATAGTGGCGTCAATTACACCCCAGTATTCAAGTACCTCAAATCGACTTTCATTGTAGTACGCTTCGGTTTCATCTTCACGGATGGTGTCTTCATAGTATTTATCAGTGTAGTTTGGCCCTTCAGCAACACAAGATTCTATTGCTTCTGATCTAAAATGCGGCATAAGTAACAAACCACGAATTTGCTGTCTGCTCATTCTGTGGCGTTGAATAACGTAGTCACAGTCTTCTACACTGGTACCAGCAGGATCAGGATAAAAATCCCAAACAGAAACGTGTTCTATTCTTGGTACTATCTTTTCAAACGGATTGTATTCTCGTTCTCCGTCTTCTCCTTTTTGCCAACGATGCACTCGCTTGTACATGTTGAGCGGCCCCTTAACAACACCAGTACCCAACAACGCCGATTCAAACACACTTTTTCTAATTACAGTTACCGCGTTGGTATCTACAAGTTGATCGTGAATAATCTTTTCGCACATGAGTGCAGACTGTTGGGCGGGAGATATTTGAGGTTCTCCGGCTAAAGATTTACCCTCGACCACCGGAGCATTTTGCATAGTGGATGAATACGCTCCTAAAAAATCTTTGGGTTCTTCGGCTTGCATAGCCCCGGGAGGAAGTTGTCGTCCATCCCCTTCAAACCCGTATGGGTCTAGCGGAGACTGTTGAGTAATGACATCATCAATCGGAGTTTTTAAATGTGCAAACTCTGCTACTCCTTCTGGTACGGGAGTAGACTCAACTACTAAAGGAAACTTTTTGTTGGCAAATAGGATGTCAACAATTTGGCCGTACGCTGCAAGCACTTTTGTTTTGGTAATCTTAATGAATACCTTTGACTTTTCGCTGTCACGAAACTGCGTAGTGGAATCGTAAATACCACGAAAGTTTTTATACGCCTGTAGCCATCGTTGTTCGTACGCAAATCTTCCGTTTTCAGAATCTTCAAACTTGCCGCGAATGTACGCAGCTAAGTGTGGCATCTGATCTTCGGGAGTTGCTACGTCAATTGGTTCATCAGTAGCAGGTTCAAGAAACCTATCTTCCATGAAGTTTATCCTTTAATCGTTACCCTGTGGACGATCATCCGCCATGCTAAACAGTGAAGCTTCTACTGTAGGTTTAGTTTGTTTTTTTGGCATAGCTTCAATTATTGGTCCTGTTTTTACGCGAGTGTTAAATTCTAGACCTTCACGATACAGTGTAGATGCGCCTTCATCCGTATCAACGCTTACCTTGTCTGCGTTCATAACGTAGTCTGCGCCGTAGTTGTAATTGTTACCGGGCATTTTATCCCCCTTACTGTGGTGGTGGTGGTGGTGATTGATTTTCAACGAAGCTTTGGTTGACAGGTGCTTCATCCCTGTTTATATCCATAGCGGAATCTTGCATCGCTATATCTGTCATCATATTTTGTTGCGGTATATCGGTGTCTTCTGTTGCAATACGTTCCATGTCAAAAAACGACGTGTCGCTTTCTTCTTCTACTTCAGAGGCTGGAATGTAATCTATTGTTTTTGCTATACGACCTACTTCTGACCCAATATCTTCTGTGCCGCGATCAGGTATTCCCCCTACTTCTCCTGCTTGTCTGCCTCTAATACTAAATTCTCTTTCTTGGTAATTTGCATCTTGCATCGCCAAGTGCCAAGCAACCGCATCTTTTTTCTGTTCTGTAGTTAGTTCTGGAGCGTCTGCTTCTCCAATCATAGACATTATAAACTGTACTGTTGCGTTTGGTATATTAGCAAGTCCTGCTACTTTTCCTGCAGTTTCTAGACCTAACTCTATAAATGCTTCCCTAAGTATATCTTGTGCTACTTCTTTTTGTTCTTGTGCGGATTCAGCATCTTGAATAGATTTTCCCACAGTGTAGGTTGCTGCCCCTGTTAGAAGAGCAGCAGGGGCAAAACTTTTAAGCTTGTTTCCTACGTTATCCCAATCTATGCCAAACAAGCCTTTAGCAAACTCATCCCTGTCAGTATTACTAAGCCCCGTGGTGTCTAATACGGTGTTACTTTGTGCTGCTCTTGGCGCAGAGAATCCTCCGACTTGGATGGGCACGTTAGCAGCTTGACCTCTACCGTATACTTCGTAGATTCTTTCACCTTCGGATGTGTCAAACAAAAAGGTGGAGGTAGAAAGTAGATTACCCTTTGTATATTCTAGTTTACCCGCTTCGTTTCTCAGAGTGTATAGTCCCCAAGATTTTCTACTGATTTCATTTAAGTCAGCTACGGCTGCAGGTTGGTAGTCTCCAGCTTGTCCTAAGTAAACAGCAACAGAACCAGTGTTTGTACCTACGTCACGAGACTGTAGGGCAGCAATTTTAGCTTGGTCAGCAAGGGCGGTGTTTGCTATGTTAGTCCAGATAGTTCTGAAGTTTTTAGATGTGAGAGGATTATTTGTGGGTACGAGTTTTCCATCCCTCAGTTTTCTAACTGTGCCGGGAGGTGTGACTATTTTTAAAAGGTCATTTATGTTTTTTAGTTCTAAAGGTCTGAGGGTGCCGTCTGCATTTTCAACTTGAAAAAAGTTATCTAGTCTTCTGTTGTCACCGAAGTTTTCTGAGTTGTATCTGCTTTGGTCTTGAAGAATGGTTATTGCCCTCTGGGACAGGGGGGCGTTAAATGGTAGAACGTTAGGAGTTTGTCCCCCTGCTTGTCTCTTTACACCCTTTCTTTCTGCTGGAATGTGTAGGCCGTCGTTTTTAACTCCTACACCAAGCATTTCTGCTTCTGTAGTTACAGTGGTTTCAACGTAGTCAGTGCTAATAATTTCTGTGGGTAGGCTGGGACGTGCCCCCATCTCTAGCAGTAGTAAAATTGCGTTAGCTGAAGGACGATCTGTGGGGTTCTTCTTAACGTGATCTTCTAGATTTGCGACAAGCTCCCCCATTTTGTTACTGTCAAATTGGGTTTCCGCTGTAAGTTTAGCACCGCGTGTAGGTATCTTTGCAGCCGTGCCTACTAGAGATGTGTATCTAGATAAATCAACTCCTTCTCTAGCTTGAATTTCTTTAATTTTTGGAAGGATGTTGCTTTCTATGGTACGTAGTTTACTTTGAAAATCCCCTTTTGCCTTTTCCACAGCATCTTGTGCTGCTTTGTAGATGTTCTTTCCGTCTATTTGTTTTGTAGCATCTAGTATATTAATTACAGGTTCATTAAGAAGATCTTTGTATACCGCATTTTTACGTATCTTGTTTCCCCACGTGCTATTATCTCTACCACCCACATCAGTAGATTCAGTCTCATACAGCTTAATAAAGTCACCCAGAGTTATAGTTCTAGGATCGTAATTAGTTTGCTCTATTATATATGGGGGAGTTCCAGCAGCCATCAGTAGCCAAAGACCTCATCTTGTACTTGATGCACCTGATTCTTTATGGAGTGCAACTGTTGGTGTATCGAAGCGTATCCGCTCATGCGTGTCATCATTCCGTAGCGCAGAGCGTCGTATGCGTGATCTTCAGCCTTTGTGTCTACGTCTTCACTGTTTGTTTTAGACAGGGGTATACCCGCAATTTGTTTTACTACGTTACTGCACGTAGAAAAGAAACGGATACGTGGCTCGTTTGTGTACGGGTTGTCGGCTAGGCGACGGTGTATTTCCATTTTGCCTTGAATTCGGTTGCGGTCTGATGGAGTCCAGCGAACTCCAGCCCGCATCATTACCTCTGCGATTGAAGGCCCAAAACCTGTCTTGTTCCAACAAGACGAGTCAAGGACTGTGTAGTGTGGTAATGGATCTAGTTGTTCCGCTTCTAGTATTCTATCAGCTAGTTGTTCTGCTGTCAAGTGTTTTTCGTATAATTCCCTGTAAATCCAAATGTTGTCGTCCCAGTCGATTGCACCCCAGAGGACACACGACGGAGCAGCGTATCCGTAGTCAGCCATTCGTATGCGAGGCCAATTAGTCGGCAGTTCGAATGATTCAACAATGTGCTTGCTACGAGAAAACTCTGGGAAGGCCGCTCCCTCTGCCACGTCCCAATCCCCTTCAAGAAGCCGCCTTCGTTCGACATCTGGGAGCGATCTGAGCATGGCCTCGTACTGGCCGTCTGCCATCAGATGGGGATTGTCAGTCAGCCGTGCCGGTACAAACTTTCGAAAGAACAACGGCTGACCTGCCTTTTCGTGACCGGGGGGCCACACAAAGTCTTTTTTTGTTTCTATATCGAACGCAGGAAAAGGCTTGTTTTCTGGGGTTCCGTCGATGTAGGTTTTCTTGACCCACCAACCACCCACTCCTCCGGGGTTGGCAGTGCAGCGCATGTACAAGTGTTGCTGGAGTTCAGGATCAGTAGTACGAAGGCGAGAACGCAGGTAATCCCAGACGTAGGGTGTAGGATATTGGGTAATCTCATCGATGCCTATCCAGTTAAACGCCTGTCCTTGAAAGCGGGTTACGTCTTTGTCTTTGTCTAAGTAAGTGAACCAGATCGTTGCACCGGAGGGAAAGTGCCACGTTGACTTGGACTCACGAAACTTTGCACCGGGGAAGGCTTTGACGTACAGTTGGCGTGACTTGTCGATTAGTTCGGTTAGTTCATCAAGAGTACGGCGCAGGAGTAAACCACGATGGTTGCTATTGTGACAATAGCGTAACGGGTCTGCAAGAAGCGCAAAACTTTTTCCGCCACCGGCTGCACCACCATATAATACGTCGCGTTCACTAGCAGACAGAAATTCCTCTTGAGGCCCAGCGTTGGGTTGGAATACAATTTCACTGTCTTTGACCAACTCTGAAACGGCGTTAGGCAGTTCCGATAGGTCACCTTTGTCAACGACTTTAGTTTCGGTACCAACAAGTGCTTTCTCCACCTTTGTTATCTTTGCTTCAAGATTACGGGCGTATCGGCGTTTGTCCTCTGCGGCTTTGGTTGTCTTTGCTGCGCGGCGTTTGGCTCCGTTCAGTTTCTTTTGGGCAGCACGGCGGGCACGTTCCTTTACGGACAGGTTGTACGAGGCTTTGGGTGCGTTGGGGTCACGCTTTGGTCTACCGGCTTTTTTCGGTTGACTCACCTGCTTGTCTCCCCCGGTGTTGCATGTTCTTGCTTCTCATCACGGCTGCTCTGACCGCTTGTCGCTCAGTGGCGTGTGTGCTGGTAGGCTGTATGTTACCAGAATATACTCCATCCTCTACTTCTTTGGAGGTAAGTTCTACAGGACCATATATGGTGGGAGCATTTATATACCTCCCCTCTATTTCTAGAGTGGTTGATCGTTCAGAGAATCTTTCTCCGTCCTTTTCATAGATCGGCTTACCGTATTGGTTTTTTAAGCCTGTGTTTTTACCGCCGTGTTTGGTTGGCATCTAGTTTTTCTCTGCTGAACCTTCTGCAGAACGTCCCTTTGCATTGGGGTTAGCTTCGTTCCACATTTCCATGCCTTTTTCAACGGACTCTTTGTCGTCACCGTACACGCTAACAAGATGATTGTACGCCTCACTTTTAGTCATTTCAGTAAAATTTGTTGTGAAGTCTTTTGCGGCTCTAACCACGTCTCTAAAAAATTCCATCAGTCTGTTCCTTCTATAACTACTTCTTTTTTAGGCGGAAGGAGGACTACGCCGTGAACCGCCGTTACATTGTGGTTGATTTGTTCCGCTTGTTTTACTCCTACGCGGTTCAGGAGGCTTTCTGCAGCCTTTAGACGTAGATCATCACCTCTTTCGGGGGCGGGGTTGTCTATTGTCGCTACAAGTCGTGTGGCTGCTTTGAATGCGTTCATGGATAGCACGTCTTTTGTGCGTTCTACTATCTCATCGGCCAGTGTTTTGCGTAACCAAGACGCACTACCGACGCTGTACCCTGCATCTGTGGCTGCAGAGGTGATATTCCCTCCGTTTTCAAACAAGATGTCAAGGAATTGGGACTGTTGAGTAGTTAGTTCCCGCTTTTTGGCGGGTTGTTGGGGCATCAAGTTCATAGTTACGTGGCTTCTCCGACTTCATTATCACATTTTGCGCCCGAAACAACCATAAAGGGTGTTATTTGTTGTACGTTGCCTGCCATCACTTCAATTCGGGCCATACATTCCTCTTTTGTTTTGTACGGACCCCAGTCGTCAACTACTACCACGCAGGGCTGCATGGCATACATGTGACAGATGAGTAGCATTGCTGTGTACATAACGGTCTTTTTGGGCAAATGGGAGGGTAGATCGATTCCCTGTAGCCACAATCTCGCGTGTGTGCAGATGTTTGCTTTGAAATCGGGGAGATGTGCTAAGTCTGAATACGACCTACGCACCTATTATGGCTATGTAATACACAAATGTCAACTAAAAAAAATTAACACTTGACAAATTGAACACACGACAGTACAATGGGTTTGTAACCCGCCGGGATATACCCCCAGTGTACCCGCCGACCTCCCCACTGACCCCCCAAAGCGTTGTTTTTAACCATATTGATAACTCTGCTCATAACAATTTGATCGGGGTGTTGCTAGCACTAGTACTAGGGGGGTGGGGTGGCCCTTTGTATGCCCCCTCTGGGAATAAATTATTATTGTTATATTTGGCTTGGGGTAAGGATTACAGAGCATTTGATTTGATCCTA